>ERZ507027.4-NODE-4-length-275433-cov-18.939356_pt1 | contig 275433 bp, 217 predicted proteins | sample MGYA00513163_ERZ507027 | MGnify/ENA metagenome assembly ERZ507027
ACTCGCGACCCTAACCTTGGCAAGGTTATGCTCTACCAACTGAGCTATTTCCGCGATTGCGGATGCAAAGGTAGATATTTTCCTTAAACCTGCAAACATTCCGCAGACTTTTTTCACACAGAAAAGTGTACATTTTCGCCAGGCATACAAGCAGACTTTTGATTATCAACTCATTCGCCCACGATAATCTTCATAAGAAAATTGCTTGAAAACTTCAGCTTTTCCTTCTTTTGTCCACATTGCAATGGCCGGATGGTGAATTCCATTGAACATATTCGTCTTTACAGTGGTGTAATGTATCATGTCCTCAAAGACGATTCTCTCCCCTATCTGCAGCTCATGGTCGAAACTCCACAGTCCCATATAGTCGCCGCTCAAGCAGGAGTTTCCTCCAAGGCGATAGACGTAAGGGCCCGCATCGCCCATCTCCGCTCCACGCACTGCAGGCTGATAGGGCATCTCCAGACAATCCGGCATGTGGCACGTAAAGCTAACGTTGAGAATGGCGGTACGAATGCCGCGGTTTTCCACGATGTCCACTATCTCCGAGCTCAGCACACCGGTCTGCCAAGTAAAAGCGGAACCGGGCTCAAGAATGATTTGAAGATGTGGATAGCGCCCCTTCAAGCCCTGCAACAGACGGACAAGATGCTCTACATCATAATCCTTACGCGTCATCAGATGCCCGCCTCCTAAATTCAACCACTTAATCTGTGAGAACCAGCGGGAGAATTTTCCTTCCAAGTGCTCCAATGTGTGTTCCAGCTCGTAGGAAGAAGACTCGCAGTGACAATGACAGTGAAAACCTTCAATACCCGCCGGAAGTTCTTCGGGAAGCTGGTCGGCCATTACACCGAAGCGAGTACCGGGTGCGCAGGGATTATAAAGCTCCGTTTCCACCTCAGAGTATTCAGGATTGATACGGATACCGCAGGAAATGCCGCTTCCCTCCGCCACCACTACCGGATAAAAGCGGTGGAACTGCGAAAGCGAATTGAAAGTAATATGGCTGCTGCACCGCATTATCTCCGGAAAATCGACCTCGGTATAGGCAGGCGAGTACGTATGTGCCTTACTTCCGAACTCCTCCAATGCCAGACGGGCTTCGTAGACGGAACTTGCCGTAGAGTGGTCTATATACTCCCTGAAAATGGGAAAGGAACGCCACATGGCAAATGATTTGAAAGCGAGGATTATCTCCACACCTGCGCGGTCGGCCACACTTTTTATCAGTGCGAGGTTCTTTCTCAGCAATCCTTCTTCCATAATATAGCAGGGAGAAGGGAAAAGGGAAAAGTCTTTATTTGTCATTTTATATATATTTTTTTTACCATTTATGATTCCATCCTAATAAACACGCCGCAAGGGGTTGACAAGCCCTCTCCAACGATTTAGTAAAACTTCGGAGAAGATTTACTAAATCGTCCTCCTCATTTTAGTAATTCTCCGGGGAATATTTAGTAAAACAGATGCCGCCCTTCTGCAAAGTCATTCTTTTGTAAACAATATTCATCACCCTATAACTTTGAAACGCGCGAAGCGCAGCAAAAGTTGTTTGTCTCCCGCATTCTTGAAGCGGATGGTGGCTTTCGCATTGTCTCCTTCGCCCTCCACTTTCAAAACTTCACCCAGGCCGAAACGTTCGTGCTCTATCAGTTGTCCCTGCTGTACACGGTTGGCAGACGCGCCGGCAGAAGGCGATGTACTTGCCGTATTTGCAGAAGGCGCCACCCGTTTCAGGTTACGTGGAACGGTCGGCGCAATAATCTGCTGCTTCGGCCGTACAGACACACGCTCTTTTCCTCCATACGGAGCATCTTCCTTATCAGGCGCAAAGCCTCTGGCGTTCTCCCTGCGGAAAACGGCAGCTTCCTCCTCTACCCTGCGGAACATTCCCGCATCCTGAGGCAGGCGCAGGAACCGTACGTCTATATCCTTCAGAAAACGGCTGGGACTGCCAAACTCCATCTTACCGTACCGGAAACGCGTCTTTGCATACGATAGGAAACAGTGTTCTTCGGCACGTGTGATGGCTACATAGAACAGCCGCCGTTCTTCCTCCAATGCCCGGGGAGAGTCACCCACCATGCTGCTGGGAAAAAGATTCTCCTCCATCCCCACTACAAACACATTCTTGAACTCCAATCCCTTGGCCGAATGTACAGTCATCAGGGTTATCTTCTCATCGTCCCCATCCTTATCCGAATCCTGGTCGGTAAGAAGGGAAACTTCCGAAAGGAAGTCACCCAACAACACGTTCGGGTTTCCTTCCTCCTGCCGTTGGGCACAAAAATCACTCATACCGTTCACCAGCTCCTCTATATTCTCCTTACGGCTCAGATTCTCGGGAGAGTTGTCCTGACACACATCATTGATGATGCCCGATTGGCGAATAATGTCGGCACCGATCTCGTAGGCATTCTTCTCCGCAGCATCTGTGATAAAGGCGGATATAAGTTCGCGGAATGCCTGCAACTTTCCCACCGTACCTTTATTGAAGTTCAAGCCATACGCCAACGGCTCACAAAGCACGGTCCACAAACTTACATTGTGCCCGGTGGCGGCAGCAATGATTTTTCCCACTGTCGTATCTCCGATACCACGCGCAGGATAATTGATAATACGCTTGAAAGCCTCTTCATCATTGGGATTCACTATCAGACGGAAGTAAGCGATTACATCTTTGATTTCCTTGCGTTGATAGAACGACAAGCCTCCGTAAATACGGTAAGGCATACTGCGTTTGCGCATGGCTTCCTCAAAGATACGGCTCTGCGCATTGGTACGGTAGAGTATCGCAAAATCAGAGTAGGCATAGCGCTTTTCACGCCGCAGTTCAGCTATCTTATTCACCACAATATCCCCTTCTTCCACATCACTGTATGCCTGGTACACACCAATGGCCTCTCCCTTCTCCTTTTCCGAGAACACTTCCTTGCGTATCTGCCACTGGTTCTTTTCTATCAGGCTGTTGGCCGCGCGGACAATGGTCTGGGTGGAACGGTAATTCTGCTCCAGCTTGAAGACCTTCGTATCGGGATATACTTTCGTAAAGTAGAGAATATTGTCAATATCGGCACCACGGAAGGAGTAGATACTCTGTGCATCATCCCCCACCACACAGACATGCTGATGGTTCTTGGCAAGTTGCAGCACGATGCTGTGCTGTGCAAAATTGGTATCCTGATACTCATCTACCAGAATGTAACGGAACTGGTCCTGATAACGCGCCAACACCTCGGGGTGGTCCCGGAACAGCAGGAATGTGTAGAACAGCAAATCGTCGAAGTCCATCGCATCTGCCTGCCGGCAACGCTCCCAATATCTCTGGTAGATGTCGCGAAGCGCCGGAACCTTGGCTGCACGGTCTCCTTCGTAAGCCTCCTTGTTGTTGGCATAGCCTGCCGGAGAAACCAGATGATTCTTGGCATTCGAGATACGCGCCTGCACCATCCCCGGCTTGTACACTTTCTCATCCAGCCCCATTTCCTTGATAATGGAACGTATCAAGCTTTTACTGTCTGCCGTATCGTAAATGGTAAACTGCGAAGTGAAGCCGATATACCCGGCCTCGACATGCAGAATGCGCAGGAACATGGAGTGAAAGGTTCCCATCCACAGATGGCGCGCCCTCTCCGGCCCCACCTGACGGGCTATACGCTCCTTCATTTCGCGCGCCGCCTTGTTGGTAAAGGTCAATGCCAGAATGTTCCAAGGCTGGTAGCCATTCTCCAGCAGATAAGCAATCTTGTAGGTCAGCACGCGCGTCTTTCCCGAACCGGCACCGGCTATCACCAGTGACGGACCGTCATTGTATAACACCGCGTTCCGTTGTCCTTCGTTCAGTTCCTCTATATAATCGGGCATATCCGTATAATCTTAAAATGATGATATTTTTTCTTCCTTTGTTTTTACGGAGGCAAAGATAAAAAAAGCTTCGGAGACGTACGAACATTTCTATAGGTTATAGTGTTTATATAGTAAAGTTCCAAAATTAAATAATTGAAACTTATGAATACAATATTAACGATTTTAATGATAACAGTTATGACTTACGAAATGCCAAAACTTCCCTACACCAACAATGCACTGGAACCTGTAATCAGTCAGCAAACCATAGATTACCACTACGGTAAACATCTGCAAACCTATGTGAACAACCTCAACAACCTCGTTCCGGGAACGGAATTTGAAGGCAAAGACCTGGTAACCATTGTTGCCACAGCACCGGACGGTGCCATCTTCAACAATGCAGGACAAGTGTTGAACCACACATTATACTTCTTACAGTTTGCTCCGAAGCCTGCCCACAGCGAGCCTACCGGCAAGCTGGCAGAAGCCATCAAACGCGACTTCGGCAGCTTTGAGAATTTCAAGAAGGAATTCAACGCGGCAGCTGTCGGCTTGTTCGGCTCCGGATGGGCTTGGTTGTCTGCCGACAAGAACGGCAAACTCCACATCACCAAAGAAGCCAACGGTAGCAATCCGGTACGCGCCGGTCTTGTTCCGCTACTCGGATTCGACGTGTGGGAACATGCCTACTATCTTGATTACCAGAACCGCCGTGCCGACCATGTGAACGAACTGTGGAGCATCATCGACTGGGATGTAGTAGGTAAAAGACTGAAATAAGTAACAAGGTCCCACTAAACATGTTAATGACGCATTCTTGAGCAACTAAGGTTCAAGAATGCGTTTTCTTGTTTAAAATAGCCATCTAACATATTTTAAAGAAATTCTTTGGCTTCTACCATAAGTATTCATTAACTTTGCTAAACTTAAAAGTTAAACAAAAGAAATGAAACTCATCGTAGTAACAGCACCCACATTTTTTGTGGAAGAAGACAAGATTATCACGGCACTATTCGAAGAGGGGCTGGATATTCTACATCTGAGGAAGCCGGAAACTCCCGCCATGTATTCAGAACGGCTTTTAACGCTGATACCCGAAAAATACCATAAGCGCATCATTACCCATGAGCACTTCTACCTGCAGGAAGAGTTCAGCCTGATGGGGATTCATCTAAACACCCGCAATCCCAAAGAGCCCCACGACTATTCGGGCCACATCAGTTGCACCTGCCATTCACTGGACGAAGTGCAGAACAAGAAGCATTTCTATGACTATCTGTTCCTAAGCCCGATATATAATTGCATCACAAAGTCCGGAGTCACGTCCGGCTTCACAGCCGAAGAGTTGCGGCAAGCAGGAAAAAGTAAGGTCATAGACAGTAGAGTCATGGCTTTGGGAGGCATTACTCCCGACAACATACTGGAGATTAAGGATTACGGATTCGGTGGTGCCGTTGTAATGGGTGACTTATGGAATAAATTCAATGCCTGCACCGACCGCGATTATCTGGAAGTAATCCGCCACTTCAAGAAGTTGAAGAAAATGGCTGATTGAGCCTTCTTGGACTGGCAAATCAAAATTTACCGTACTCTTTGTATTCAATACCGGCAGGCAACGTGAAATAGAAGGTGGAGCCTTCCCCTTTCTTAGACTCCACACCGATACCTCCCCCATAGTGCTCCACAATAGATTTGGTGATGGAAAGCCCCAACCCCGTACCTTTGATATTGTAGTTCATCTTCACAAACCGTTCAAAGATGGCATGTCTTCCCACTTCATCGATACCACAGCCTGTATCTGCCACATAAAAATAGAAGTTATGGTTGCTCAATCTCCTGCAACCGATTTTCACACTGCCCATCTCCGTAAACTTCAAGGCGTTCCTCACCAAGTTACCTATGACTTGGGCAAAACGCACGCGGTCCACCACCAAACGGCATTGAGGCAACCGTTCTACAAACTCCACCTGAATGCCCGTGGGATGCGAGCGCATATTCTCCGTCGTACAGACTTCATCAATCAGCGCGTTTACATCCACTTCTCCATCGTTATATTCCAGAGTATTTGCCTCAATCTTCGAGTAGTCCAGCAAGTCATTGACCAGTTGCAGCAGCGAGTCCTTGTTATCATTAATCTCCTTCAGAAAAGCCATACGGGTTTCTCTGTCCAGATCATCCATTTCGGCAAGCATAGTTGTAAAGCCTACAATGGCATTCAAAGGAGTACGAATTTCGTGAGTCATATTAGCGATGAAAGCATTCTTCAGCTGGTTGGATTCTTCGGCAACCTCATTGATGCGCTGCAACGTCTTCAACCTTTTGCTCTTGCTGATGGAAATGATTATCATGATGACCAAAAGCAGAATGACAATTATCCCAAAACTATATACCAATGCTTCATTATTCTGATAGAAGTCATTCGTCCAAACATCGTATGCTGCCGTAATTGTCAATATCATCGTTTTTTGCTTGCTTATTGGAAACTATAAAATTATGGGAAGCAAATATACTAAAGAAAATACAAATAAATTAATAGAAACTACAGTTTTTTCCAACAAAATAGGCCGCATGCCATTACCAAGTAAAGCATGCAGCCCATAAATGTCATTATTCAGTATTATTGAAATCAGCCTTCAATGGCAGCCTGCGCCGCAGCCAGACGTGCAATAGGCACACGGAACGGAGAACAGCTGACATAATTCAAGCCAACTTTGTGGCAGAACTTCACAGAAGAAGGTTCACCTCCATGCTCGCCGCAAATACCGCACTTCAAGTCCGGACGGATAGCACGTCCCTTTTCAGTAGCCATGCGCACCAACTGTCCTACACCATTCTGGTCGAGTACCTGGAACGGGTCTACTTTCAGAATCTTCTTCTCCAGATAAATCGGGAGGAAGGAAGCGATATCGTCGCGTGAATAACCAAATGTCATCTGAGTCAAGTCGTTCGTACCGAATGAGAAGAACTCGGCAGAGGAAGCAATGCGGTCGGCAGTCAAGGCGGCACGCGGAATCTCAATCATTGTACCTACCTTGAAGTCGATGCTGTCACCCACTTCTTCAAACAACTGGGCAGCCTCAGCACGAATCACTTCTTCCTGCTGCTTGAACTCATACAAGATACCGGTCAGAGGCACCATGATTTCAGGATGGGTTTCAACACCTTCCTTCTTCAATTCCAAAGCAGCACCCAGGATGGCACGCGTCTGCATCTGTGTAATTTCAGGATATGTATTTCCCAAACGGCAACCACGATGACCCAACATCGGATTATGCTCACAAAGTGCCTCAACACGTTGCTGGATATACTGGAGGCTTACGCCCATCGTATCTGCCATTTCCTGCTGTCCCTTCAGGTCATGGGGAACAAACTCATGCAAAGGAGGGTCGAGCAGACGCACCGTCACCGGACAACCGGCCATTGCTTTGAAGATGCCCTTGAAGTCAGCTTGCTGGTAAGGAAGAATCTTAGCCAGAGCCTTGCGACGTCCTTCGGCGTTTTCTGCCAGAATCATCTCGCGCATGGCTTTAATCTTCTCGCCTTCGAAGAACATGTGTTCCGTACGGCAAAGGCCGATACCCACCGCACCAAAATTGCGTGCCACTTCTGCATCGTGAGGAGTATCCGCATTGGTACGAACCTGCAGCTTCGTATATTTGTCTGCTAAATCCATCAGTTCCGCAAAGTCACCGGACAGCTCAGCCGCTTTTGTCTCCACCTTGTCTTTATATACTTCACCGGTGCTTCCGTTCAAGGAGATATAGTCACCTTCTTTCAACAGTACACCATCCACTTCCACTGTACGCGCCTTGTAGTCGATGTTCAAGGCACCTGCACCGGACACACAGCACTTACCCATACCACGGGCAACCACTGCCGCATGCGAAGTCATACCACCGCGGGCAGTCAGGATACCTTCGGCAACTGCCATACCTGCCAAATCTTCCGGAGAAGTCTCGATACGTACCATCACCACACGCTTGCCGGCAGCATGCCATTCGGCAGCATCATCGGCAAAGAATACGATTTGTCCCGTAGCGGCACCCGGAGAAGCGGGAAGACCACGAGTCAACACCTTAGCTTGTTTCAGAGCTGTCTTATCAAATACCGGGTGGAGCAGTTCGTCCAACTTATTGGGCTCACAACGCATCAATGCAGTCTTTTCGTCAATCATACCTTGATGGAGCAAGTCCATGGCAATCTTCACCATAGCGGCTCCGGTACGCTTACCGTTACGGGTCTGGAGGAACCAGAGTTTACCCTCTTGTACTGTAAACTCCATATCCTGCATATCACGGTAGTGGTTTTCGAGTTTTGTCTGCAAAGCATCCAGTTCCTTATAGATTTCCGGCATAGCCTCCTCCATGGAAGGATATTTGCTGACACGTTCTTCTTCGCTTACACCGGCTAATTCAGCCCAACGTTGAGAACCGATTTTTGTAATCTGTTGCGGAGTACGGATACCGGCAACCACGTCTTCACCTTGTGCATTAATCAAATACTCGCCATTGAAAAGGTCCTCACCGGTAGCAGCATCGCGGCTGAAGCAAACACCCGTAGCAGAGCTCTCGCCCATATTACCGAATACCATAGCCTGAACGCTTACGGCAGTACCCCATTCGTCAGGAATTCCCTCCATCTTACGATACAAAATAGCACGTTCGTTCATCCAGGAGTTGAATACAGCACAAACGGCACCCCACAACTGCTCGTAGGCACAAGTCGGGAAGTCTTTTCCGGTTTGTTCTTTCACCGCAGCCTTGAACTTCTTCACGAGTTCCTTAAGGTCTTCCACCTCAAGCTCGTTATCCAGCTTCACGCCTTTAGCATGTTTCACCTCTTCTATAATAGCCTCGAACGGGTCTACATCTTCCTTGTTCACCGGTTTCATGCCCAGCACCACGTCGCCATACATCTGCACGAAACGACGGTAAGAGTCCCATGCAAAGCGTGCATTGCCCGTCTTGCGCGTCAGGCCTTCCACCACTTCGTCATTCAAGCCAAGATTCAGGATAGTGTCCATCATGCCCGGCATGGAAGCGCGTGCACCCGAACGAACGGAAACCAGCAACGGATTCTCCACATCACCGAATTTGGAACGCATCAGCGTCTCCACATGGGCAATGGCCTGTTCAACTTCGTTCTTCAACAGAGCAACGACTTTATCCTGCCCCATTTCATAATATTCCGTACAAACTTCTGTCGTTATTGTAAAGCCCGGAGGAACCGGAACCCCTATAAGGTTCATTTCTGCAAGGTTGGCACCTTTCCCACCCAAAAGGTTTCTCATATCGGCCTTTCCTTCTGCCTGGCCGTTACCAAAGGTATAAACTCTTTTTTTGTCCATAATATAAATTTAAAGTTTTTGATAGTGATTTCTCTTTTCTGCTCGCAAATCTAAGTATATTTCGCAGACTAGAAAACTTTTTCAGAAAAAACTTTATGCTAAAATGCAATTTCGACATTGCAATCTTTAATATTTCATTTCATAGAGAGAAATCCCGAAAAAATGTCTATTTTTGCCGAAGAATTTATTAGATTGGTGTAAAAGTGGCAAGAAAGAGAAAAGAACTTCCCCTACTGGAGAAGGTGACAATTACGGATGTGGCTGCCGAAGGAAAAGCCATCGCAAAAGTCAATGATTTGGTGATTTTCGTACCATATGTCGTCCCCGGCGATGTAGTTGACCTGCAAATTAAGAGAAAAAAGCATCATTATGCTGAAGCCGAGGCTGTGAAATTCCATGAATATTCGGCAGTACGGGCAGTTCCATTCTGCCAACATTATGGTGTATGCGGCGGTTGTAAATGGCAGGTTCTCCCCTATTCCGAGCAAATCAAGTATAAGCAAAAACAAGTAACGGACAACCTCACCCGCATCGGCAAAATCGAATTGCCGGAAATCTCTCCGATATTAGGTTCAGAAAAAACTCAGTTCTACCGGAATAAACTGGAGTACACTTTTTCCAACAAACGTTGGCTGACGACAGAAGAGGTTCAGCAGAATGTAGTGTACGAACAGATGAATGCCGTAGGCTTCCATATTCCCAATGCTTTCGATAAAGTGCTTGCCATAGAAAAGTGCTGGTTGCAGGACGATATATCCAACCGCATCCGCAATGCGGTACGCGACTATGCCTACCAGCACAACTATTCCTTCATCAACCTGCGTACGCATGAAGGAATGCTACGCAATATGATTGTGCGTACCTCTACCACCGGCGAACTGATGGTAATCCTCATCTGCAAGATAGAGAAAGAGGAGGAAATGGCTCTGTTCAAGCAAATGCTGCAATACATAGCAGATACATTCCCCGAAATCACTTCCCTGCTATACATTATTAATAATAAGTGCAACGATACCATCACCGACCTCGAGGTACACACCTTCAAGGGAAAAGACCACATCTTCGAGGAAATGGAGGGACTGCGCTTCAAGGTAGGTCCCAAATCTTTCTATCAGACCAACTCCGAACAAGCCTACAACCTCTACAAAGTAGCGCGCAACTTTGCCGGACTGACCGGTAACGAGCTTGTTTATGACCTTTATACCGGCACGGGTACCATTGCCAATTTCGTATCCAAGCACGCACGCCAGGTAATCGGCATAGAATATGTGCCCGAAGCCATTGAAGACGCCAAGGTCAATGCCGAGATTAACGGAATTAAAAATACATTGTTCTTTGCCGGAGATATGAAAGACATGCTGACACAAGACTTCATCAACCAATACGGCCGTCCCGATGTCATCATCACCGACCCTCCCCGTGCCGGAATGCACCAGGATGTAGTGGATGTCATTCTGTTTGCCGAACCCAAACGCATCGTATACGTCAGCTGTAATCCGGCTACGCAGGCGCGCGACCTGCAACTGCTCGATGCGAAATATAAAGTGAAGGCCGTTCAACCGGTAGACATGTTCCCGCACACCCACCATGTGGAAAACGTAGTATTATTGGAATTAAAAGATTGAAAGTCCAAGTAGTTTTCAATCGTAAATTGTAAATTGTCTAATCGTAAATTAAAACCAGTCGTGGCAAAAGAAAAAATTACAGCAAGAGCCCGCACACAATATACGGACTACATGGTGAAGGAACCGATGGAGCTCATGGAGTTTCTGGCAGCTAAAATGCCGGACGCCAGCCGCACCAAGCTGAAATCATTGCTGAGCAAACGCATTATATATGTGGACAGCGTTATCACTACACAATACAATTTTCCCCTGAAACCGGGTATGAAAGTACAAATCAGCCGTGAGAAGGGACGTAAAGAGTTCAACCATAAACTGATGAAGATTGTATACGAGGATGCCTATATCATCGTGATAGAGAAGATGCAGGGTTTGCTGTCCGTCAACACTGACCGGCAAAAGGAACGTACCGCCTATACCATCTTGAATGAATACGTGCAACGCTCGGGCAAGCAGCACCGTGTACACATCGTGCACCGCCTGGACCGTGACACCTCCGGCTTGATGATGTTTGCCAAAGACGAGAAAACCCAACGTACACTACGCGATAACTGGCATGACATTGTAACAGACCGGCGATATGTAGCCGTAGTGGTCGGCGAGATGGAAAAAGATGCAGGAACCGTGGTTTCTTGGTTGACAGACCGTAAGCTGTATGTATACTCCAGCCCGACAGATGACGGGGGACAAGAATCCATTACGCATTACCGTACCATCAAACGAGCCAATGGATACTCTCTCGTTGAACTGAACCTGGAAACGGGACGAAAAAACCAGATACGTGTACACATGCAGGATTTGGGGCATCCCATTATCGGCGACGGACGCTATGGACTGGAAGACGTAAATCCTATCGGACGCTTGGCCCTGCATGCTTTCAAACTCTGTTTCTATCATCCCGTCACGGGAGAGCTGATGCGGTTTGAAACACCTTATCCGGGAGAGTTCAAGAAATTGGTTTTGAAGAATAAGTAAAAAGCTGACATACAATAAAAAACGGAGCAATTGATTTGCTCCGTTTTTTATTGATAAGCATGTCGTCATTGCCGACGCATACGAAAAGGCTGTCCGTGAACATTATCTTGATATTCCCTCCAGCTATTATACCAAGTACCACTGAAAGAATAAGAATCAGCCATGGCTCCTTCAATGTAAGCCATGCTGCCATCATCATAGAATTCCAATTCCATCAGATTGTAAGCCCCACTAACCCAATTCCATCTGAAAAGCAAATAATTCGGGTCGCCATATGAACCAATAGTACCTTGGTTGCGCGCGTTAAAGGTCATAATCGTCCCCCTACCCCAAGTATATGCCCCGAAATCTATTTCTTCAGATGTATACCATTCACCGGGCAGATTATATTCCGTTTCTTCCTCACTATCACATGATGTCAATCCTAATACAAGGACAAACAACAATAACATTTTTGTGTATTTCAACATATTATTCATAAGCCATACTTTATTTATAATTAGCATCTACCATCATAACAACCACTCCATCCAGTTTACCGGATAAATAATGTTCGCGCACCCATACATTATCAAAGTACTTGATTTCACCGGCACCATAATTCAGAGTCAACCCCTCCATAGACTTATCCATCCATTTCCAAGTAAAAGTACGTGAAGTCGTTTCATAGGGACGGGACTCGCCTCCGCGATAATACTCCCAGATTTCCTGTCCAGAATTATCAGCCTTGGCAAACTTCAGCTGATGACTGCATAACACTTCAACTCCATCTTTGTTTTCCGTCTGATATTCTTCTATCCACGTCTTCCCACACAATTTGTCGTCGCTATTCTGCATGGTATAATATACATCATCCCCACAAGACGCCAGCCCAATCGTAAATACACACAACAGCAATATCTTCACATAATTCAAAGTCTTCATAAGTTATCGAGTTTAGTTAATACTTGCGGACAAACATACACAAAAAAAATGAAACACTTAATACTTATCCTGGAATTTCTTGTAGAAGACAAGGAATAAAATAAATCCCATCAGTGCAAACGGTACGCCTGCCAATGCGGGATAACGGTATCCTCCACTCAAGGCAAGACCTCCGATATAGGCTCCGATAGCATTCCCCAAATTGAAGGCCATCTGCACACAAGCGCCTCCCAACATTTCTCCTCCAGGGGCCACACGAATCATCAACACCTGCTCCGGACTGGAGACGGCAAACAAACCTGCCGTACAAAGCGTCATCAATATTGCCGAACACCACGGATGGGGAGAGAGTAAAAATATCAATAATAAAATAACACATATCATCCCTTGCACCACCGTACCGACCTTCCCCGGAGTGTACCGGTCGGACATGCGCCCACTGACCAGATTGCCGACAACCATTCCGAATCCTGCCAGTACCATCAGTGCCGTAATGCTGTCCGCACTAAAACCGGAAACCTCAGTCAGCAACGGAGTGATATAGCTATACCAGCAGAATACACCACCGTTGCCCAAAGCTGTAGCTCCCAATATGAGCCACGGCGCCGGCTTTTTCAAAAAACGGAACTGTCCTTTAAATCCCGTGTCTTTCAGTCCTTCGACCTGCGGTACCCAACGCCAAATGTAGTACAATGTTATCAATCCCCAGGCACCTACCAGCAGAAACGTGGCACGCCAAGACAGTGTATGGCTCAACGAAGTACCCAACGGCACCCCAAACAGATTGGCCACAGTCATTCCCGCTATCATAATTGAAACCGCCTCCGAGCTTTTCCCCTTATCAGCCAATTTTCCCGCAACAATGGAAGCCACCCCAAAATAAGCGCCATGAGGAAGTCCGGAAACAAAACGTCCCAACAGCAAGACCCAATAATTGGGTGCCATAGACGCACAAATATTACCCACAATCATTAATGCCATCAAGACCAGCAGAATCTGCTTCAACGGGCGTTTACGGGCCAGGAGCAGCATGGGCGCACCAAAACAAACACCCAACGCATACGCAGAAATGAAATGACCGGCCACGGGAATGCTGATTCCCAAATCAGTAGCCACATAGGGCAAAATACCCATCATCGTAAATTCGGCAATCCCTAGCCCCAATGTGCCGAACGCCAATGCAATAAGACTCTTCTTCATACCTTAAAAAACAACCTATATTTTTTACCGGGCGCAAAGATAATGACATTGCATTCTCCAAATAAAAAGGATACCGAATTATTTTCAGTATCCTTCTTCATTTTTTATCTTATATCAATTGTATACCCACCTTTAAAGACTCCTCCCGGCGCCAAGTGCTGCATCCAGTCCTTATCCTTATATTCGCCCTTATAATGGGCACGGTCACAACGCCCGTACCACGGCTCGATGCAGACAAACGGAGCATTCTTGGCCGGAGGCGACCACAACCCCACCACCGGAGTGTCGAAATACAGACTGAGATAGGGCTTCTTCTCCTTATTATATAATGTAACTTCTTTCACTTGACTGTTTTCCAGAATCAGGGCATCTTTATCAAAGGAGTGGATGTCCAAAGGCAGCAGGCCATCTGTCAACTCAAGCAAATATTCCTTATCCGGAGCGGCACATCCTTTCTCGGAGATAAGGATATAGTGCAAACCTTCCGTCTTATCAAAGCCGAAATATCCACGGTCCGTTGTCTCCGCATCATAGTCCGGGTAATAGAAAGCCGGATGGGCCCCTATCTGGAAATGCATTTCGCGTGTTCCGGTATTGATGACTTTCCAAAGCACCTCAATCTTCTTTCCCTCTATCCGATAGCCTATCTCAAGGCAAAACGGGAAAGGATATTTCTTGCGTGTTTCCTCACTGTCAACCAGTCGATAACGCACTTCATCTTCCAGTTCAAGCATCAATTCAAAATCCATATCGCGGGCAAAACCGTGTTGCGTCAATGCATAGGAAACGCCTTCGTGGCGGTATTCATTCTCCCAAACGCTGCCTACAATGGGAAAAAGCACCGGAGAATGCCGTTTCCAGAAAGCGGGGTCTGCCTGCCAAAGATATTCTTTTCCATCATGCAAGATACTGCATAACTCGGCCCCATGTGGGGAGACTTTAATTGTCAGTTCTGAATTAGAAAGTGTTTTCATATCATATATCATTTTGTTATTCTCTCATATAGTGTGGCATCTCTCCGGGTATTTCCATCGAAATCTCCACCAGGCCACCGACTACTCCGTCCTGTTTCCATGCCGTCTGATAAATCATTTTCTTGACACCGTTCTTCTCAATGGTGTAGGCATTCACTTCCCCCGTCTCCAGCAGTTCGCGTATCTTGGCCTGCGATTGCGGGTTGTGGCAATCAAAGAGATTCTTGCCTATCAGGTCACCGTGTTTGGCAAACGTACGGCATGCTTTCTCGTTCATATATAGGATGATTCCCTTTGTGTCGCATACAGTTACGGCACAGTTCATTTCATTGGCCCATTCGTACATAATTCTTTATTTTTAATTGGCTATTTTCTATGCACTTGAAATACATTTACAGAAAACTCTTCAAAGTCAAATGTCCTTTTCTCTATCGAATTATTATTGCATTAATCCTCCTTCTATGAAGAAAACGACTTCATTCAATCGTTCTTTATTCGATTCTTCATCTTTGAAAATAGCTGGAGTGAAGATTATCCTATCTTGAATCAGATTATCTACCAAATCCCACATGATTTCATGGTACAGCATCACCATTGCCACTTTTTCATTGTCAATACCATATTGGCTTGCTAAGGAGCCACAATTATTCTTTAGTTCCGCACTGATAGAGTTTGCCAATTTTTCAGTTATTTGATGAAAGCGGTCTTGCCGTTTCTTTATAATAGGAAATAATACATCTCCATTATCATCTACCAGCCCATAAGGTTTTAACTGAGAAACGAGTTTGGCATCTGTTACTTTTCCGAACTGTGCTATTTCATCAGCACAATGGTCCATAATGTCGTTGTCAGGAGCAATGCCGCTATTGATATAAGTCAAAATCAAATTCTGTTCTCCGAAACCATTCGTACCGCATGCAAAGCCATTTCTTGATTCGTATAATACCCAGTAACAGCCACTCCAGCTTGTATAATTGTCAACATCCTCAAACAAGACTAACTTTGTCCACATTTTTCCATCCAGAAGGTATGAAAAAACAAGTGAGAGTACATTGTTCTTGAATCCCATTTCACTGATAGTTTGTGCCAATGATATAAAGTCTGCCTTTGTTTTGACATACATGGATTCAGCAATCTCCTTACTTAAGCTTCTTAGAGAATTGGTCTGTTCTTTGTCGAGAATGGGTATAGTAGCTTTCCATTTTCCTTTTGTTTTACTGACAAGTCCACCTACTTCCAATAACAATAATTGGCTATCAGAGCATTTAATACCCATTTCACGAAGTTCGGCTTGAGTACGTGGAGTCCGTAAATTGTATAGTATTTCCCAATTATTATCTGGCGTTACATAGTCTTCGGGCTGATGTCCGTTCACTGCAACAAACTGGGTTGCTTCCCATTCGCTATAAGGTCTTATCGATATTTGTGCTTTAATCATTGTGGTAACGGACAATAAGGCAAACAACAATAATAAGTCCGGATAATGTTTCATATATCGCTTAATTTTAGTTTTGTTCATCATTCATGCACTTCTCTTATGTAACAAAGATAACGTTTTTTTCAATTCCTCTCTCAAACCTATAACAAAAAACTTCCCGACTACCAATAAAAAACTTCCTAACTACTAATAGTAAAGTTTGCAAGTATAGAGATAAAGAATTACCTTCGCCCTTGGTTTGTCTATCCCAAGCCTTGGGATAGAAATCCCCAACCTTGGCATACACATCCGCAACCTTGGGACAAACTCTGTAAGCCCCAATAAACAAACGAACCTCATAACAACGCTACCATCATGGCAGAATACAACATGCAGGAACTGAACCTGCCGGGAGAAGACGGCAAACGCATCCTCTACCCACGAATGAAACTATACGGGCAGGTGGACTTGGAAACCATCACCGAAAAGATAGCATACGCCTCATCCTTCACACGAGGAGACATCATCGGACTGATGCAAGCCATCACCGACGAAATAGCCTACCAAATGGGGCAAGGTTACTCCGTGAAGATTGACAACTTAGGAGTATTCACCCCTGCCCTCGGTCTGCGGCAAGACCGTGAACGGGAGACGGGCGAAGAAGGAGACACCAAGCGAAACGCCGTCAGCATCTGCCTGAAGGACATACATTTCAAGGTGGACAAAGAACTACTGTACCGTACCGCTCGCCATTGCCACCTGAAACGTTCCACCGACAAATTCCAACGCTCCTCACAAGTGTTTTCTCCGCAGGAACGGCTGGAACGGGCAAAAAAATACCTGGAAAAGAACAGCTTCATGACCCAAGCCGACTATTGCCAACTGACCGGCTTATTGAAGTCCGCCGCCTCCCGCGAGTTGCGCGAATGGATAGCCAATCCCGAATCGGGCATCGACTACAAAGGACGAGGAACACACAAGATTTATATTCTAAGGAAACCATAACCCACATCCATTGAAGTAACAAAAACAATGAAGATACTACATACCAGCGACTGGCACCTGGGACACACCCTCTACAACTACGACCGCACCGTCGAACAGCAGGCCTTCCTACGGCAACTCACCCGCATAGTAACCGAAGAGCAGCCCGACGCCATGGTGGTAAGCGGAGATATCTACCACTACTCCTCTCCCGCTGCCGCCACGCAGAAGATGTACACCGACGCCATGCTGAACATTCACCAAGCCTGCCCCGAAATGACCATCGTAGTCACCGCCGGAAACCACGACAGCAGCTCCAAATTGGAGATAGACAGCAACCTCTGGCAGCACTTCGGCTTGAACGTTGTGGGAAACATCGAACGTACAGCCGAGGAAGTGAATTTGGACAAGCACATCATCGAGATAAACAATGAAAAAAAGACAATAGGCTACGTCATTGCCGTGCCCCACGTCTATCCGCAAAACTTCCCCCTGCTGGACACTGAAACACCGCGCGACCAACGGCAGGCACGCTTCTTCCAGGCACTGCTGGACGAAGTGAAGAAACGGAATACGGCACAGCTTCCCGTCGTCCTCATGGCCCATCTCTCTATTGAAGGCAGCGACCGTAGCGGGCACGATGAGAGTATCGGCGGAATAGAGTATGTTCCCCTCAGCGCTATGGGAGAAGGATACGACTACCTGGCACTCGGACACATCCATTGCCCTCAGGACATCAAAGGCAGTCATCACCACGCACGCTATTGCGGCACTCCCCTCCCCGTCAGCTTCGACGAAACCTATCCGCACTCCGTCTCCATCATCGAGTTGGAGAAAGGGGCAGAGCCACAAATCAGTACAAGGGAAATTGAAAATCCGATTCCCCTCGTCACGCTTCCCCATGACCCGACACCTTTCGAAGACGCCTTGAAACTGCTGGAAGAATATCCGGAAGAGAAACCTGCATACCTCCGCCTGAACGTGCTGACAAAAGGCTACCTGCCCCCCGACTGCAACGAAAAAGCCTCGAACGCCGCCAAAGGCAAGGCATGCAAATATTGCTACATCAAGACTACCCGAGAGCGACAGGCCGACACTGACGAGAGCAAGCCTATCTCCATCCAAGAGATGCAGGAAATGTCTCCCCTGGAAATAGCCAGACTCTACTACCGCGAAACCGAAGGAGAAGAGATGGACCCAGAACTTTGCCAGCTGATGGAGACTGTCATGCAAAAAGTGAAAAGCAAGAACAACTCCTAATCATTTGTCCGAACCATGAAACTCCAGAAACTGACCATAAAGAACCTTGCCTCCATAGAAGATGCCGTCATCGACTTTGAGAACGGACCGCTAAGCGAGGAATCCCTTTTCCTTATCTGCGGCGAGACGGGTGCAGGGAAGACAACCATTCTCGACGCCATCTGCCTGGCACTCTACAACGAAACGCCCCGCATGGACCATGCCGAGAACGAAAAATACAAAGACCTGAGCCAGACTTTCTCTGCCAAAAAGGAAGATGTTGCCATCAACGACAGCCGGCAACTGATGCGCCGTAACACCAGTGAAGCATGGACGGAGCTGGAGTTTACCGGCTCGAACGAAACGCCCTACACCGCCCGATGGTACGTGGCGCGGGCACACCGCAAGATTTCAGGAGCCGTGCAGGATGTGCGCTGGACACTGGAAAACAATAAAAGCGGCATACAGCTCAACAAAAAGAATGAGATAAAGGCGGAAATACAAGCTGCAGTGGGGTTGACCTTCGAACAATTCTGCCGCACCACCATGCTGGCACAAGGCGACTTCACCAAGTTCCTGCAAAGCAAGGAAAGCGAAAAATCGGATATTCTGGAAAAGCTGACCGGTACAAGTATCTACTCCGAAATAGGTGCCGAAATATATGCTGCCACCAAGGAAAGACGGACGGAATACGAAAACCAGAACCGGAAGCTGGAAGGCATCCACATCCTGGCAGAAGAAGAAATCTCCACAATCAAGGAAGCCATAGCCACGCAAAATGCCGGAGTCAAGGAAGCCAATGAGCAGAAAACCATCGCCCTCGCAAAAAGGGACTGGCTGAAGAAATACTCCGAACTCCTCCTCACCCGTGAACAGCAAAAGAAGATGTGGGAAGGGAAGCAAGCGCAACTGCAATCGGACGAATTCAAACAGAAAGAACTGCTGATTAAGGAATGGAACGCCACCGCCGATGCCCGCAACTGGCTCTCTACCTTGAAACAGCAGCAACAGCAACAACAACAGAACTATGCACAAGCCGGAATGTTAAGAGCATCCTTTGCCCGGCTGGACGGAGGAAGCAAGTGGCTATGCGGTTTCCTGAAAGAGCAAGAAGACAAGCTGCATCGTGCCGAGAAGTACTTGCAAGAGCATTCGCCCTTACTGCCCATGTTCGAGCAAAGCCAATCCATCATTACCGGCCTAAAATCCGCACTCGATGCCCAAACACGCATCGGCACCTACAACGCGCACCTTGAAAGACTTGCCGCGCAACAACCCGTAAAAGTCAAGGAGCGTACCGACAAGGAAGCTGCCCTCACCCGGAAAGAACAAGAGAACCATACATTGCAAAACGAAATAAACCTCCGGAACAAGCAGCTTGAAACCATGGACCGCCCTGCCCTGCAAGACAAGAAAAACAAACTCGATGCCGGACGGGAGAACCTGCTGCAAGCATTGAGCGCCTTGTCTTTACTGGCTGAAACGGAAAGGACACTGAACGAGGCAAAGGAAAACGAAAAGGCTTTGAACGCCAAAGTGGAGGCGTGCCAAAAGCAATACGTCCTCCTGCAAACGGCATTCGACAGCAGGAAAACAAGTTATGATGACATCCGCACCCTCTACGACAAGCAAAAGGAAGCCGTAGAAGAGTGGGCAAAGGAAACACGCTCCCGGCTTGTCGTCGGGGATACTTGCCCCGTGTGCGGACAAGAAATAAAATCGCTTTGCAAAGATGAAGATTTCCAGTCTGTCCTTGCTCCCATACGCACCTCCCTGAAAACAAAAGAGAAAGAATACAAGGAAGCCGAGCAGGCATTGAACAACAATCGGACAGAATCCAAGACCTACGGAACGCTGGCAGAGAATGCCCGTCAGTCCACAGCAAGAGCGCTCCGGAGCTACAACCTTGCCCGTACTGACGCACAAGCCAAATGCGCCCAATGCAACGGCATCGGCCTCTCCACAACCACCGGCGAAACCCTGAAGAAGCTACTGGAAGAGAACAAGCTGGAAGCAGACAAACTGAACGAAAAGCTCACTGAAGTTCAAAAGCTCAGCGCACAAATCATAACTCTGCAACGGCAAAAGGACGAATGCCAAAAACATGTGGACGCTGCACGCCAAGCCTTCAACTCTGCCGACAGAGTGCTGAATGAGCTGAAAAACAACATCGTCAATTACGAGTCGCTCACCGCCAACGAAAAGGAGAACATACGTGCCACCATGGACCGCGTCACTCCCCACATCCTCTGGGAAGGATGGAACACGGAATGGAAGAACTCCCCCCTCTCCTTTATTGACCGCCTGACGCAAGCTACGCGCAACTACCGTCTGGCGCAGGAAAAACAAAGAGAACTGAAATCCGCCATTGCCCTTATCCACAAAGAGCTGGAAGGGATAAACATCAACAAGGAAAGCATCGATGCCGCATTCCCCGACTGGCGCAACGCACCTGCAGCAACACAGGAAATGGAAATCAAGGACCTGGGGATTGCCTGGAATAATCTGAATACACAAGCAAGCGGACTGAAACAAAGCATATCCTCCACCGCAGACCAAATGGCAAGGCTGCAAAAGGATTTAACCGGGTTCTATGCCGCTAACCCCACTCTCGACGAGGAGCGTATCACCGTCCTATCCGCTTGGTCCGGCTCCCGAATAGAAGCATTACGTGCCTCATTGCAGACACTTAAAGAGGAAGAAGTAGCTGCATCGACCGCCTTTCATCTGGCCACCGAACAAATGGAAGAGCACATCGGCCGGAAGCCCGAAATAGAAGAAAACGAGAACTTCGAAACCCTGGATGCACTCATCGCAAATCTCGAAGAAAAGATAACCGCCGGCAACCAATCCATCGGCCAGCAGAAGTTACGCCTGGAAGAAAACACTCGCAACATCGACCGGATAAAGGAAGAAAAGGAACGTGCCGACCGGCTGCGCGAAGAGTATCTGAAGTGGGATCGCCTCTGCCGCCACTTCGGTGACGAACGGGGAAAAAATTTCCGCAACATCGCCCAAAGCTTCGTCTTGAAAGAACTGCTGGCAGGCGCCAATTTCTATCTGCAACGCTTGACCGACCGCTACGAACTGGAATGCCAGGCCGGTTCGCTCACCATCCTGCTGCGCGACTTCCATCAAGGAGGTGCGGCACGTCCGGCATGCACCTTATCGGGCGGCGAAAGCTTCCTAGTATCTCTGTCACTTGCCCTCGGACTTTCTTCCCTCAGCCGCCAGAGCCTCTCGGTAGACACACTGTTCATCGACGAAGGTTTCGGCACACTGAGCAGCGACTACCTGAACACCGTTATGGACACATTGGAAAAACTGCACCAGATGGGCGGCAAGAAGGTAGGCATCATCAGTCACGTGGAAGGACTGAAAGAGCGCATAAAGACCCAGATACAAGTACGGAGGATAGACAGTTCAAGAAGCGAAATAGAAGTGGTGAATACCCTCTAAGCTGGTATCGGGATAAAGAAAACGAATGTTTTTTCGGCTCTTGATAGTACAAGCACCTGCATTATTGTGTATTTTTGCAGTCTCATAAAAAAGAAAAGACAATGAAAAAGTTCATGAAAGGAGTCCGGTTTACTCCTAAAAACTATTCCGACGAAGTAGAAGCCAAAATTCAACATTATAAGAAAGAAGGATATAAACTGCCGATGCGAAGCGCACTCCGCACCGAGGAGCAGTTGGCCGGTATCCGCGCAAGCGCCAAAATCAACACTGCCCTGCTGGATTATCTCTCCGAGAACATTCGCGAAGGCATGTCCACAGCTGAAATTGACCATATGGTGTATTGCTTCACCACAGACCACGACGCCATCCCCGCCCCCTTCATGTACGAAGGCTTCCCAAAAAGTGTGTGCACCAGCATCAACGATGTAGTGTGCCACGGCATTCCCAGCACCAGGGAATTCCTGAAAAGCGGTGATATTGTAAATGTCGATGTATCCACCATTTACAAAGGTTACTTTGCCGACGCATCACGCATGTTCATGATTGGCGAAGTCAGCCCCGACATGCAGAGACTGGTACAGGTCACCAAAGAATGCCGTGACATAGGCATACAGACCGCACAGCCCTGGGCACGCCTCGGTGACGTAGGCGCCGCCATCCAGGAGCATGCGGAAAAGAACGGATACAGCGTGGTACGCGACCTCTGCGGACATGGCTGCGGCGTCAAGTTCCACGAAGAACCGGATGTGGAACACTTCGGCAAACGTGGTACGGGCATGCTGATAGTGCCGGGCATGACGTTCACCATCGAACCGATGATTAACATGGGAAGCTACGAAGTCTTTATCGACGAAGCCGACGGATGGACCGTCTGCACAGACGACGGACTGCCTTCTGCCCAATGGGAAAGCCAAATCCTGATTACTGAAGACGGAAACGAAATATTGACACAATAAGGCGGACACTTCAAAACACCTATGGAGATAGTATTACTGATTATAGGGATAATCATCGGAACCGTAGTCGGCTATCTGGCGGCAGACCGCAAGTCTGCCGCACTGAGGGCAGAAATCAGCGGGACAAAGAAGGAAATAGAATTATTGAAGCTGCAGAAGGAAGAAGCCGAAGCGTTGCACAAGCGCATGAACACCGAGTTCGAGAATCTCTCCAACCGTATCTTCCAGAGCAAAGCCGAAGACTTTACCAGGCTGAATACCGAACACCTGGGCAATCTGCTCCGCCCGCTGGGCGATAACCTGAAGGACTTCCGCCAAAAGGTGGAACAAGTATACAGCACCGAAGCCAAAGAACGCTTCTCGCTGGGTGAACGCATCAAGGAACTGGTGGAACTGAACAACCGCCTCAGCGAAGATGCCAACAACCTGACCCGTGCCCTGAAAGGAGACTCCAAAATGCAAGGCAACTGGGGCGAAATGATTCTGGAACGTTTGTTGCAAGCCTCCGGACTGATTGAAGGCGAACACTACTTCCGCCAGGAGTTTCTAAAAGACGAACGGGGCGAAGCCATCATCAACGAGGAAAGCGGGCAGAAGATGCAGCCCGACATCATCGTGAAATACCCCGACGAACGGGAAATGATTATCGACTCCAAAGTGTCGCTGACTGCCTATGCTGCCTACACCTCTGCCGAAAGCAAGGAGGAGCAGGCACACTTCCTGAAAGCACACCTGCAATCTGTCCGCTCCCACATCGACGAGCTCAGCCATAAAGACTACTCGCATTACGACGCCCAATCACCGGATTTCGTTATGATGTTCATCCCCACCGAAGGTGCCTACCTCCTCGCCATCCAAAGCGATGCCCACCTCTGGGAATATGCCTACAACAAAAAGGTGGTACTAATGAGCCCCACCAACCTGATTAGCGCCCTGCGCCTCTCGCTCGACCTTTGGAAGAAGGAGAACCAGGTAAAGAATGTGCAGGCCATCATCAAGCGCGGCACCATCTTATATGAAAAAATCGCAGGCTTTACCGACACCTTCCTCGGTATCGGCGACCGGCTGGCCAGCCTGCAAAGGGATTACGATAAAGCCTTCAAACAGCTCTCGGACGGTAACGGCAGTGTAGTACGCCAGGCCGAAATGCTGAAAGGCATGAGCCTCACTCCCAAGAAACGCATTTCTCCAAGATTGCTGCCCAAAGATACCATTCAAGAAGAAACAGAAGAGGAAAACGATAACATTCAATAAAACATCCAACATGAAAACTCTGAAAGACCGCATTCTCCTTCACCAAGAACCATTCATACGAGGTCTGTGTCAACAGGAATTACCACTGGAGAAGTAACAGCCATTCTGGCAAATGCACTGATTCATATCAAGGAATAAAGAAAAAGCGACGAAGAATCCACTCCACTTTCTTTCATTAGAGAGGAAATGCCCCGAACAAAAAACTCCGGCAAAGCCCTGAAGGACAAGCCGGAGTTTTTTATCTCAAGACGGACAAGGAAGATTATCCGCCAAAGTTATCGAACATCAGGTTCTGAGCCGGAACGCCGAGGTCGTCGAGCATCTTCTCAACAGCCTTCGACATCGGGCCGGGACCACACATATAGTATTCAATGTCTTCGGGAGCTTCGTGGTCTTTCAAGTAAGTCTCGTAAATTACGTTGTGTACGAAGCCCGGAGTATACTTCACGCCCGCTGCATCGGCTGCCGGATCGGGACGGTCCAGTGCAAGATGGAACTTGAAGTTGGGGAAATCCTTTTCAATCTGCAGGAAGTCTTCCAGATAGAACACTTCATTCAATGCACGTGCACCGTAGAAGTAATTCATCACGCGGTCTGTAGTGTGCAGTGTCTTCGTCATATGCATAATCTGTGCACGCAACGGAGCCATACCGGCACCACCACCGACCCACATCATCTCCTTCTTGGAGTCGAATATCGGATGGAAGTCTCCGTAAGGGCCACTCATGGTTACCTTATCACCCGGTTTCAGGGTAAAGATATAAGAAGAAGCGATACCCGGCATTACATCCATGAAGCCCGGGCCCTGGTCTTTCGGCTTGAACGGAGGCGTGGCGATACGTACCGTCAGCATAATGCGGTCGCCTTCGGCAGGATAGTTGGCCATAGAATAGGCACGGATGGTTTCTTCGTCATTGCGGCACTTCAAGCCCAGCAGACCGAATTTCTCCCATGCAGGCAGATACTCATCACCGATAAGGCTCTTGTCGATATCCTTATCATAATCCATCGAATATTTAGGAATCTTAATCTGCGCATAAGAACCCGGAACGAAATCCATGTGCTCGCCTTTGGGCAATGCAACGATGAACTCTTTGATGAACGTAGCCACATTCTTGTTGGAGATAACCTCGCACTCCCACTCTTTTACGCCCAGTACGCTTTCGGGAACCTTGATGGCCATATCGCCTTTCACTTTCACCTGGCAACCCAGACGCCAGTGATCTTGTATTTGCTTACGGCTGAAGTGCGGAGTCTCAGAAGGCAAGATCTCACCCCCACCTTCCATTACCTGGCATTTGCACTGTCCGCAGGAACCTTTACCACCGCAAGCGGAGGAAAGGAACACACCGTTTACAGACAGCGTATTCAGCAATGTAGAACCGGAAGCTACGTCCAGTTCCTTGTCGCCATTGATAGTCAGTTTTACATTACCCGAAGGCACCAAGAAATTCTTGGCAACCAGCAGGATAACAACAAGCAGGATGACAACCACGAGGAATACTCCAATGCTTGCTAATATCATATTCATATCCATTGTTTTATTCCTTTCTTTTAGATGTTCAAACCAGAGAAACACATAAATGCCATTGCCATCAGACCTACAGTGATAAACGTGATGCCCAGCCCTTTCAACGGAGCAGGAACGTCAGAATAGGCCATTTTCTCACGGATGGCAGCCAAACCCACGATAGCCAGCAACCAACCGATACCGGAGCCCAACGCATAAGAGACAGCATCAGCAATGCCACCGATGAATTTCGGGTCGCTCTCACCCAGCGTGATGCGCTGCTGCATGAAAAGAGAAGCACCCATGATGGCACAGTTTACAGCAATCAGCGGCAGGAAGATACCCAGTGAAGCATACAGCGAAGGGCTGAAACGCTCTACAATCATTTCCACCAACTGAACGATAGCTGCGATTACAGCAATGAAAAGAATAAAGCTCAGGAAGCTGAGGTCAACGCCTTCAATGATTGCGTTGGCAGCCAGCACCTTGGTCTGCAATAAATAGTTGACCGGAAGCGTAACCACCAACACGAAAGTTACGGCGATACCCAGTCCTACGGCAGTCTTCACATTCTTCGATACGGCAAGGTAAGAACACATACCGAGGAAGAACGCGAATATCATGTTGTCCACAAAGATAGAGCGGACGAATAAACTTATTAAATGTTCCATATCTCTTCGATAAATTAAGAATTAAAGAATTAAAGAATTAAAGCAATGAGAACTTGTACTGCAGCAGAGCAGCCCATTTTTCATTCTTTCATTTTTCATTCTTCATTTATTTATTACTGCTTTTCCTGCAATTCTTTGTGACGTGCACGCTGATACCAGATGATGCAAGCGCAGAGAATCAACGCCATTGGCGGCATCAGCATCAAGCCGTTGTTCACATAGCCCAACTTCTGCAGAGGTTCATAGTTCAAGATGTTGAAACCGAGCAGCGTTCCCGAACCCAGAAGCTCGCGGAAGAAGGCTACGATTACCAGAATCTTGGCATATCCCAAACCATTACCCACACCGTCAAGGAAAGATTCCCAGGGACCGTTCTGCATGGCAAATGCTTCCAAGCGTCCCATCAGGATACAGTTGGTAATAATCAGACCTACATATACAGAAAGCTGCACACTTACATCGTAAGCAAAAGCTTTCAGAATCTCACTTACAATAGTTACCAACGCGGCAACAACCACCAGCTGAACGATGATACGGATACGGTTGGGTATCGTCTTGCGCAGCAGTGAAATCACTACATTGGAGAATGCTGTAATCACCGTCACTGAAAGACCCATCACAATGGCAGGCTCCAGTTTGGCAGTAACAGCCAAAGCAGAACAGATACCCAATACCTGCACGGTAACGGGGTTGTTCAGTCCCAGCGGAGTAGAGAATACTTCTTTATTCTTCTTTGAAAACAATTGTCCCATATTCTTATTCCTCCTCATTATTATTAGTTAAAAAGTTTTTGTAGCTGCTCAGACAAGCCTTCAACATGGCATCCACACCTACAGAAGTGATGGTACCACCGGAAATGCCGTCCACCTGATAGTCAGGTTTCTCTACCTTGCCGTTCTTCACAACACCGAGGACTACCTCGCCGTTCTCCAACGTTTTCTTGCCGGGGAACTCTCCCTGGAAGTGCGCACTGGCAATTTCGGCACCCAGACCCGGAGTCTCACTGGCATGGGAGAAGTAAACACCGTAAACGGTATCCTTGTCGCTGTTCAGTGCAACATATCCCCAAATAGCGCCCCAAAGACCGGCACCGTAAACGGGAAATACATATTTCTTCTCACCGTCAACCTCTGCCACGAATACGTGCAGACGGTTATTTTCTTTGGCTTCCTTCTCGTAAGCGGTAGCAAATGCACCGGTATTCTCTGTCAGAGTACCGTCAACGTTCATCAGCATATCGCCCTTTACATATTTATTATATTCAGCTTCGGCATCCTTCACGTCCTTGATGTTGAGTGCAGCAAGAATCTGCTTCTTCGTGTCAAGTTCCACATTCTTGTTCTGCGTCTCGCGCAAGGAAGAACTTACGAATGCCAGCAGGAATGCAACGATAACAACCATTACCGAAGCATAAATGATAGTATAACTATTACTATTGGTATTCATTTCTTTTCCGGTATTTAATTGTTAGACTTGATTGCACGTTTCTCGCGACGGCTGATGTTACCCTGTACCACACAGTAGTCAATCAGCGGAGCGAAGATATTCATCAGCAGGATGGCAAGCATCATACCTTCGGGGTAACCGGGGTTGAGCACACGGATAATGATAGCCATGGCACCAATCAGGAATCCGAAGATATACTTACCGGTCTCTGTACGTGCCGATGTAACGGGGTCGGTAGCCATGAACACGGCACCGAAGCAGAAACCACCCAGCACGAGGTGTTCGTACCAAGGCATCTGTGCCATCGGAGTGTCGGGACCGATTGCATTGAACACCCATGCCATGAAGGCACCGCCTACGAATACGGAGAACATCGTCTTCCAGCTTGCAATACCCGTCCACAACAGCAGAATGGCACCCAGAGCGATGGCGATAACGCTTGTCTCACCGATGGAACCCGGAATAAGGCCGGTCACCATGTCCCAGGAGAACTCCGGAACGGCTCCCGAGGTAGCGGCTGCACCCAACGGAGTAGCTACCGTCAGACCATCTACCGACTGTCCCAGACCGAAGATACTGTCGCCCGATACCCAAACGGCATCACCGGACATCTTCGTAGGATAAGCAAAGAATAAGAATGCACGGGTAATCAAAGCTACGTTGAACACGTTCATACCCGTACCACCGAATACTTCCTTAGCAAAAATTACAGAAAATGCAGTAGCCACCGCCAGAATCCACAGCGGGCAATCTACCGGAACAATCATCGGAATCAAGATACCGGAAACCAGGAAACCTTCCTGAATCTCCTCCTTCTTCCACTGAGCCACTACGAACTCAATGCCGAGACCTACTACATAAGATACAATGATTTTTGGCAATACAGCCAGAAAACCGTAGATGAACATTTCCCAGAAGCCTCCGGCAGCACCGGTAGCGTGGAAATGCTGGTAACCTACGTTATACATACCGAACAGCAGCGCCGGTACTAACGCAATGACCACCATCGACATGATGCGTTTGCTGTCAATGGAGTCGTGAATATGCGTTCCCGATTTCGAAGTGGCATTGGGCACGAACAGGAATGTTTCGAAGCCATCAAACACCGAACGAAATGCGTGGAATTTGCCGCCTTCCTCAAAGTTCGGCTTTATCTTGTCGAGATAATTTCTTAACGCTTTCATTAATATATTTACGATTTTACGATTTACAATTTACGATTTGCCATACGCCCCGATTATGCCATTTCGGCACGAAGCATATCGAGCCCTGCACGTACGATGCGCTGCACTTCCACTTTGGAAGAACATACGAATTCGCAGAGAGCGAAGTCTTCGGGAGCTACTTCGTAGATGCCCAGAGCCTCCATACGGTCGATGTCACCTGCAATGATTGCTTTCACCAAGTATTCGGGGAAGATGTCCATCGGAAATACGCGGTCGTATTCGTTGGACATAATCATGTGACGTTCACCACCCTTGATACGGGCATCTATCACATATTCCTTCTTGCCCATCAACCAGCTGAAGTAAGAGCGGTTGACGCTGAACTGATTGAAACGCGGCATAATCCAACCCAACATTTCATGGATTTCATCTCCTTCGGGAATAACGGTCAATTGGCTGTCGAAAGAGCCGAGGAAGCCGTTCGGAGAAACTTTCTTACCGGTCAGCACGTTACCGCTGATGTAGCGGAGGTCTTTGTCGGTAGTCACGTTACCTTTGAAAACGTTCGTCAACAGAGCGCCGACTTTCAGCTTGCAATAAGCGGGTTTCAACACTTCGGAACCCGTTACAGCCACCGTACGGGTCATGTCCACACGACCGGTATTCATCAGACGTCCGATGAAGAGTACGGCTTCGGCACTGATGGTCCAGACCGTTTCACCCTTCACTACCGGAGAGATGTGGTTAATCTGTACACCCACGTTGCCTGCCGGATGTGGTCCGTCGAAAGCTGTTACGGTAACGTTCTTTGCCTGCACAAGAGCAGCAGACTTTTGTTTTACACTAATACCCAGATACGTCTTTGCCATCTTTGACAAAGCGTCGAGTCCCGTCTGGAAGTTTGCTTCTTCTCCCTTCAGCGCGAATTCAAAATCGGGAGCCAGCGGATTGCTGTCAAAAGCCGAAATGAAGATAGCTTTCGGAGTTACCGTCGGATCAGCGATAACGTCGTACGGACGTTGGCGGATGAAAGCGAACATACCTGCTTGCAAAAGAGCTTCTTTTACTTGCTGGCCGCTCATCTTGGACGGGTCCATCTTGCCGAATTCCTCATAGTCTTGCTCAGTGGCAGCCTCTACGACGATGTTCAGCACCTTGCGGCGTGCACCACGCTCCACGCTTGTCACTACGCCGCTAACGGGCGAAACAAATTTCAATTCAGGATGATTCTTGTCGATAAACAAGGGTCCCCCGGCCATCACATATTCCTGCTCTTTGACCACCACTTTCGGAGTGATGCCTGTATAGTCATCGGGAACCAGCGAATAGAATCCCGGTTCCTTAACAGACACAAGTTCCTGGGCAGCAGCGCCTTTCAGGTTGATGTCAAGGCCTTTACGTAACTTAATTACATTTGCCATGCGTTTATTTAAAATAATGGTTTCATTAATTTGCCGCAAAAGTAGCAAAAAAGAACGTGAATAAAGAGTAAAAAAGAAAGGAATTACGGAGAAATTTCCGTAATCCCTTTCGTTAACGAACACGAGAACAAGGATTAGGGGTTAAGGATTAATACCCTGCGGAATCATAGTGCAGCCCACTAATCCTTAATCCCTAACCCCTAATCCTTATCATCACTTTTCTTCAGCGAACATCGGGTCCCATGCCGGCAGGCGGACGGGCTTTTGTTTAAACAGTTCCATCACTTTGGCGGGAACATACTTTGTCTCCACTACCAGACGGAACATGTATTCATTGAACCACTCGTCGGTCATGATGAGATGTCCCTGATAACCGGAAGCGGCTCCCCAACTGTTCTCTACCATCCATTTTACGGGCTTTCCGTCTTTGTTCAAGTCAACGGCCATCAAGGTCATGGCGTGGGAAGAGCCACTGGAGAAAGTCTGGATACGTTGCTTCTTGTCCATCCCGAAGGTGGTGCCCATCAGTGATTCGTAGTCATAGTTTTTCACATCGAGCAGACCGCGTTCGGAATTCAGGAACTTGCCCACGTCGCAGGAGAAGTACATCATGGTGCTGTCCTTCAAGGAGGCAATGGCCATCTCTTTGATGTCCTCTACGGGCAGGTTGACATAAGTCCAGTTCTTGCCGTCGTAACGATGGCGGTCATAGTCTATTTCATAGCACTTGTAATACTCGCGACTGGGGTCGTTCATCAGCATTACGTAGTTGGTCAGCAGTTGTTTGTCTCCATATTTCTCAAGGAAAGACATGGGAGTGTGATGCTCTGTCTCCACAGGATTACCCTTGGCATCGTGGCGGACATAGTCGAACTCCGTGGGAGGTACACCGAGGTTCAGCACCAGCATGCGGTAGATGGTTCCGAGCATCGTAGTTTTCTCCTTCTCCAGAGCTTCGGGCTTGGCACCGGCGGCAGCCATGTCACGCAGTTGCAGACCATACTCTTTCAGCTTCAGAGAGATGAGGTTGGCCATGCGGGAGGTATTTTCACTGCTGTTTGTTTCGGGCATGGCATCTTTGGGAACAAGGCCGTATTTGGAAACAATGTCGGCCACACCGGTAAAGGTACCCCCATCGCTCAGCGGATGCTGGAAGAGCCATTCCACGGTCTTATCAGTCAGGGGACTCTTGGAGGTGTCGATGATGCCTTGCAAGAAGAGGTTTGCCTTCTCCAACTGGTCCCAGAAGAAGGGATAGACTTCGGAGAACTCAAAAGACTGGAAACCGTATTCGGCAAGGGTCTTGGCACGCATCACATTCAGCCCCGTAAACAGCCAGCAGCGGCCAGACGACTTCTGGTCGGTGATACCTTTGGATTCTACCTTGATGGAGAAGTGGGTATCCATGCCCTGCATATTCTCCTGGTTGAGTGCCAGTTTACGGATGTCATTATTGCCTATGGCATTGCGGAGCGCCTTGTCGGCAGCCGTGCCTTGATAACTTTGCTTGATTTGTCCAAGCATTTCGGGGCTGATACCCCCTTTTCCCTCTTGTGCCTGCACGGAGAGCAGTGCGGCACTCAGAACAATTACAGATAAAAATCGTTTCTTCATTCAGATTATGTGTTTTTAGTTATTGATGTCTTGCTTCGTGAAGCAGACAAAAGTAATGTCTTTTTTGATAATTTTAGTGACATCTTTAGATTTATTATCTATTACAGTGAAAACTATTCGGGATAAAATAGTTTCCTTTGCACCCACATTTCGTACGACATGAAAAGATATATACTAAGCATTATCGCACTGGTGCTGTTCGCCACCACCTTTTATGCCCAGGAACAGACTGCGGCCGCCACAAACGACAGCGTTCCTGCACTGACCAAAAAAGAACTACGCAAGCAAAAGGTAGCGCGTCGGAATCTGCATTACAATATTCTGGGCGGACCCAGCTACACCCCCGACTTCGGTGCCGTGCTGGGAGGAAGCGCCCTGATGACCTTCCGCATGAACCCCAGCGACACCACGCAGCTGCGCTCCGTAGTGCCCATGGCCATCGCCTTCATGTTCAACGGTGGCATCAATCTCTTCTCCAAACCGCAACTCTTCTTTAAGGGCGACCGTTTCCGTATCTTCGGAAAGTTCAGCTATAAAAATACGGAAGAAAACTTTTACGGCATCGGCTATAATACCAATAAAGATTATGTACGAAGCGACAGTACCAGCAAATACCGGTACAGCGGCGTGCAAATCAACCCCTGGTTCCTTTTCCGACTGGGCAACAGCAATATCTTTGCCGGACCTCAAATCGACATCAATTACGACCACTTGACGGAGCCCGGCAAGTTCTTGGTGGACGAACCCTCGTACAAAGAGGCAGGCGGTACGGCTAATGGCTATAACAACTTCAACTCCGGCCTCGGTTTCCTGCTGACATACGACAGCCGTGACGTCCCTGCCAACGCCTACCGTGGTATGTATCTGGATTTCCGCGGCATGATGTACGCCAAGTTCATCGGCAGCGACCAGACCTTCTACCGCCTAGAGATAGACTACCGCCAATACAAGTCACTGGGCAAGCGCAGGGTGCTCGCGTGGACGGCACAGACCAAGAACGTGTTCGGTGACGTCCCTCTGACGCAATATGCCCTCACCGGAACGCCTTTCGACCTGCGCGGCTACTACATGGGGCAATATCGCGACAAGTCCTCGCATGTGGTCATGGCAGAGTACAGACAGATGCTCAATACCGACTGCAGCACTTGGGTGAAGCGGATGCTCAACCACATAGGTTTTGTAGCCTGGACCGGCTGCGGCTTCATGGGCCCCACTCCCGGCAAGATAGAGGGTGTACTGCCCAACTATGGTGTAGGTCTGCGCATTGAGGTACAGCCACGCATGAACGTCCGCCTGGATTTAGGCAAAAACACGGTAAACAACCAGATGTTGTTTTACTTCAATATGACAGAAGCGTTTTGAGTAACGCCCTGCCTACCTGCCCATCCCTTTCCTATGGAGAATGATGATTGAAAGCCTTTAATCGCCTCTCACTCACAAGGTTATTCAAGCTCACCTCTATAGGAAGCCCACTTCCTTATAACATCGGAACACCTTGAGAAACAAACATTTTATTTTTCTTTTCTTTTTCTTGCATCGGTAAAAGATTATCCATACTTTTGGCAATCACATTTCTTTTTATCAAAAAAGAAAGCAAACGAGCGGATACATGAAAGCCCTTGAAGTACTCTTCTGGATAAGTTTATTCATAGTGTTCTATACTTATATAGGATATGGTATACTATTATATATCCTGGTCAAGATAAAAGAATGTTTCCGTAAGCCTGCGCCCCGTCCGATGCCTGCCGACGATGCTTTACCCCCATTGACGCTATTTATCGCCGCCTACAACGAAGAAGATGTAGTGGATGAAAAAATGCACAACTGCCTGGAGCTGGATTATCCCGCCGACAAGCTACGCATCCTCTGGGTGACCGACGGCAGCAACGACCATACCAACGAACGCCTCTCCCACTGGCCGCAAGCCATCGTCCTCCACCAACCCCAACGCCAAGGCAAGACAGCCGCCCTGAACCGCGGTATACATTTCGTAGAAACGCCCCTTGTCGTGTTCACCGATGCCAATACTCACCTCAACCGCGAAGCCCTGCGGGAGATAGTGCACGCCTTCACCGACCCTAAAGTGGGATGCGTGGCAGGCGAAAAACGTATCGCCGTGCAAAGCAAGGACAATGCTGCCTCGGGGGGAGAAGGGCTATACTGGAAATACGAATCCACCCTCAAAGCGCTCGACGCACGCCTCTATTCGGCAGTAGGCGCAGCGGGTGAACTGTTTGCCGTGCGCCGCGAGCTGTTCGAGGAAATGCAGACAGATACGCTGCTCGACGACTTCATACTCTCTCTGCGCATCGTCATGCAGGGACACACCATTGCCTATTGTGCCAATGCCTATGCCGTAGAAAGCGGCTCGGCAGACATGCGCGAAGAAGAAAAGCGCAAGGTGCGCATCGCTGCCGGGGGCTTGCAATCCATCTGGCGGCTGCGTCCGCTGCTCAACCCATTCCGTTACGGCACATTCTGTTTCCAATATATTTCCCACCGGGTGCTGCGCTGGTCGCTCACTCCTATCCTATTGTTCCTATTGCTTCCCCTCAACACAATTCTCATCTTTACGACAAGCACGCCATTACTGTATGCCATCATCTGGCTGTTACAAGCTCTTTTCTACCTCATGGGAAGTTGGGGGTACTACCTTTCAATGAAGCATATAAAAAACAAGATACTTTTCATCCCCTACTATTTCCTCTTCATGAACGTCAACGTCATACGAGGATTCAACTACCTGCACAAGCGCAAAGGCAATGCAAGCGGCGCATGGGAGAAGGCCAGAAGGGCATGAAACTAATACTGTAAGAATGAAAAACATTTTGAAACAAGCTGAAAACGCCGAGAGACTATTGAAGCTGACGTCAGATACCATGCTCCTTCTGAACCGGGACGGCATTTGCATGGACATCGCAGTGCACAATGTAAACCTTTGGTTCATGAAGGAAGAAAAGCTGCTGGGCAAGAATCTGTTCCAACTGATACCGCCGTCCACTTACTACCAAGTATATCCGGAGTTCAAGAAGGTACTGACGCAAAAGGTACGTTCAGTCCATAATTACGAAATGACACTGGGTCACACTACCTATTACTTTAAATGCATCATGTACCCGTACGACGGCATGGTCCTCTGCCAGTACCGCGACATCACAGAACGCAGCCAGCGCAAACTGGAACTCGAAAAGAAAAACCACGAGCTCAACGAAATACAAAAGGCCGCCCTCATCGGAAACTGGCAATACGATACCCAGACCCGCATATTCTGTTATGCAGGCCATACGGGTATCATGTGTTCGGAAGAGGTGCAGCACATCAATATGGACAATTATCTGGAACTTATCCTTCCTGAAGACCGGAAAAGCTTTACCGGCTGGATGAAAGAGAATCTGAAAGGCAAGATGGAAAACAGCGTGGACTACCGCATCTTCCTCAAAGGAAACATTTTCTATATCCGCCTCAAAGCGTTTGCCCGCGAACGGCAGAAAGACGGGAATGTCACTATAGAAGGATACATACAGAACATTACCGACATACAGAAACGGCGCAACGACATCAATCTGCTGACACATGCCATCAACAACTCCACCGAGGACATTTATTCGGCACACGAAGACGGCACGCTGATATTCTGCAACCGTTGCTTCAAGGAACGGCATGGCATCGGTAATGGCCAAGACATCACCCGGATGAAGATATACGACCTGCCCTCATACGGCAGGGATGAAACATCCTGGAAAGAGTTTGCCAACCGTGTCAAACGTGGAGAGACGAACCACGGATACATCGTCTACCATCCGCTGCCCAAGCGTCCGGAAGTACTCGCCATTGAAGGAAACGCTTATTGGGTGACAAGCGACAAAGGGGAAGGAACCATCTGGACATTCGGAAGAGACGTATCGACACGCATCCGGCATGAGCAGCAAATCAAACAGTTCAACCAGATTTTGGACAAAATCATCGAAAACCTCCCGGCAGGCATTGTTGTGAAGGACATCAACAACAACTTCAAGTACCTCTACCGCAACCGCGAATCGTATAACCGCGAAATCCCCATACAAGAGGCATTGGGAAAGGACGACTTCGATTTTTATCCTCTGGAGACTGCTCAGGAAAAGAGGGCGCAAGACATCGAAATAGCCAGAACCGGCAAAGAGATGCACTGGATTGCGGAAGAACGCGACGGAAACGGAAATCCCATCTATCTGGACAAACGGAAGATGAAGATTGAAAGCAACGACTTCTCCCCCATCCTGCTGAACATCGAATGGGACATCACGGAAATGGAACAGATGAAACGGGAACTGCTCGTAGCCAAGGAGAAAGCCGAGACTTCCGACCGGCTCAAATCCGCCTTTCTCGCCAACATGAGCCACGAGATACGCACACCGCTCAATGCCATTGTAGGCTTCTCGCGCATCATTGCCGAAAGCACCAACGAGGAAGAACGGCTAGGCTATTACGAAATAGTGGAATCGAACAATGAACGCCTGCTCCAGCTCATTAACGAAATCCTCGACTTATCAAAAATCGAATCGGGTATCGTGGAGTTCACCATCACGCCCGTACGCCTCCATCCACTCTGCAAGGAGATACACGACGCACATATTTTCCGCTGTCCCGAAGGAGTGGAACTGATATACGAACCCTCTGACGAGAATATCGTGATTGACGGAGACAAGAACCGGATTTTCCAGGTCATTTCCAATCTGATAGGCAATGCCTTCAAGTTCACCACCACCGGGCACATCAGTTACGGGTATCGCCGGGAAGGCAAGTATGTAGCATTCCACGTCACCGATACGGGTATGGGCATTGCACCGGACAAGGTGGACCGGGTATTCGAACGTTTCGTCAAGGTGAACAACTTTGCCCAGGGCACCGGATTGGGACTTTCTATCTGCAAAACCATCATCGAACGTCTGGGTGGCAACATATCCGTCACTTCAGAGGTGGGTAAAGGCACCACATTTACTTTTGTTCTCCCGCTGGAATCCACCAGCAAAACAGAGGCGGAAAAGAAAGAAGAGGACAACCAGGAAACGACAGCAGAGACACACTCCACAGAGCAGAGGGGCAAAAATGCAGCCCCCGGAGATTCCCCGAAGAATGAAGAGGTCGGAGCACTCCCTACCCCTCCTTCCAAGACCATCCTGATTGCCGAAGATACAGAAAGCAACTTCATCCTAATTAACGCCATTTTAGGCCGACTCTATCGGCTGAAACATGCCAAAGACGGCATGGAAGCCGTAACGATGTTCGAGGAAGTCCACCCCGACCTCATCTTGATGGACATGAAAATGCCCAACCTTGGCGGAATCGACGCCACTCGCATCATCCGTGAACTGGTACCGGACGTCCCCATCATCGCCCTTACAGCCTATGCCTACGAGCACGACAAGCAAGCTGCCCTGGAAGCAGGTTGCAACGACTTCCTTACCAAACCCTTCACTCAAGAAGTGCTGAAGGAAACCATCAAGAAATGGCTGGATGATAAAGGATGACTGAAAAACAGTCATCCTCCACTTTATGCAAAAATATCACTTCGCTGGATATAAGCAATCACATCCCCTTTATTGACCACATCCCCTTGCTTGGCACAGACTTCCACCACACGTCCGGTAAATCCGGTCCATATCTTCTCGTATTCGCCCCACGGCGTAGAGATGTAGCAGAACACCTCATCATGCTGGTACTTGCGTCCGATGAAAGGAGCAGAAGAAGGACCTTCGACGGAAACCTCCCAAAGCACTTGCCCCTTGGAAGGCGCGATTATCGGGTCTGCCTTGGCACGCTTCAGCTTCTTGATTTCTTCTTCCGAGTATCCGTTTTTGGCCATCGCCGCATCCTTGGCACGCTGCAGGTCATCCTCAAAACGTTTCTTGGCAACGCCGGATTTATAGTCGCGATACTGCCGGTCGTGCATGGCAAGCTCGAAGAGTTCCTCGTCATCATCGCCATATTCCCAACCGTTTTCGTCCATCTCTTTCCGGTATGTATCCAGAGCATCCGGGTAGTTCAGCTGCGGGTCCGTATCCACGAACTCAAAGCCTTTGGACTTAGCCAGTTCCACTATCTCGGGCGCTAAAGTACCGGGGAGGCGTCCACTCTTGCCCAGAATCATGTCCCACGTATGGTTGTCTATCATCGTCCAACGCTCCTCTCCCTTTACCTGCTGCATGAGGTTCATCAAAGCCACATTCTTCACATACTGGCTGAAAGGAGTCACCAAAGGAGGATAACCCAGCTTGGGCCATACATATTCCACTTCGTCGAACAGCATGACGAGCAGGTCGTCCAGACTGAGTTCCGGCTCGTTCTTACCGCGCAGTATCATGTTGATGCCGGAATGCACTCCCTTCAAGTCGGCCATCATGGAGCCCATCATGCCACCCGGCAAACCGCACTTCAGCAAGAGTGAGGACATATGTTTATTGGTGGGGTCCATGAAATAACCCAAGAACTCGTCAATGAACTCCTGCGTCATGGCACGGGCTTTCATGTAGGCTTTCATGTTTATGTCGGGCACTTGGAAACCCAGGTCTTTCAGCATGGCCTGCACGGAGATGATGTCCGGATGAACCTTGCCCCACGACATGGGTTCCATCGCCACATCGATGATGTCGGCACCGTTCTCACAGACTTCGAGAATGGAAGCCATGGAAAGTCCGGGACCGCTATGCCCGTGGTATTGTATCAGCACATCGGGGTGCTTCTCCTTAATGGTTCTGACAAGCTGTCCTAGCATACCCGGACGTCCGATGCCCGCCATATCCTTCAAGCAGATTTCAGGTGCCCCGGCTTCAATCAACCGGTCGGCAATACTGGCATAGTATTCCACCGTATGGACGGGAGAATACGTGATGCAGAGCGTAGCCTGCGGTATCATGCCCGCTTCCAGAGCATATTTGATAGAAGGAATTATATTCCGCGTCTCGTTCAATCCGCAGAAGATACGGGTAATGTCCACACCCTGGGCATGCTTCACCTTGTACATCAGCCGGCGCACATCTGCCGGAACGGGATACATGCGCAGTGCATTTAGCCCGCGGTCGAGCATATGCGTCTGTATGCCTGCTTCCCTAAAAGGTGCGGTAAAGGCGCGTACAGCCTTGTTGGGATTTTCACCATACAGAAGGTTTACCTGCTCAAAAGCTCCTCCGTTTGTTTCAACGCGTGCAAAACAACCCATTTCAACTATCAACGGAGCAATACGTACCAACTGGTCTACCCGGGGTTGATACTTACCGGACGACTGCCACATGTCCCGGTAAACAAGACTGAATTTAATTTCCTTTTTCATCATAGTCAATAATAAGAGATTTTCCTTCGGTTAACTTAACATATACAAATATAAAGGATTATTCTGACATATAGTCATGAATAACCCTTAAAAATTCATCATAAGCAATATGTTATATATCATATTGCTACTATCAAATTATTATCAGATGAAATCTTTCAATTCATCCTGCAACTTCTGGCGCGTAAAGAAGATGCGGCTTTTCACCGTTCCGAGCGGAAGGCCGAGGCGTTCGGCAATCTCGCGGTACTTGAAACCGGACACATGCATGGAGAAAGGGACTTTATAGTCGCGTGGAAGGGCATTGACGATGCGATGCATTTCTTTCAGGTCGTAGGCACCCTCGGTACTGGCAAAACCAGAGTCCTGGGGCATGCTGAGGTGATACTGATTGTCCGTCTGGTCCACAAAAGTCTGTTCACGAACTATTTTCCGGTAATTATTGATAAAGATGTTGCGCATAATGGTATACATCCAACCTCTGAAATTGGTGTCGGGTTCAAATTTGTCTTCGTTATCCAAAGCCTTGAGAGATGTCTCTTGCAACAAATCATTCGCTTCTTCCCGGTCGGCTGTCAACTTGTATGCAAAGCGAAGCAGTTCTTCTTGCACTGCAAGCAAATCTTTTCTAAAACTGTAAGTATTCATACTTTGCTCAATTTTTAAATAGTTAATAATGGTTTAGGTTTTACGATTGCAAGTATAAGGAAGATTTGAAGCCCCGGGGGACGGAATACGGTTTTTATTAGGGGTGAAAACTATCATTTGACAGTTTACACCCCCCTCTCTGATAGTTTACGGGTGATATTATATACTGAAAACTATCATTTTTCCGAAGATTTCGTAAATGTTACGTGATTTTTTTATAGCTTTGCCTACATATAGGAAAACACTTTTATTACATAAAAACACTTTATTTTATGAAATCATTTCAATTTAAGTCACTTCTTCTGCTGACTACCCTTATCATTTCCCTGCCCTCCTTCGGACAAGGACTGAAGGCGTTCAAGCTGAAGAACGGTCTTTCCGTATATATATGGGAAGATGAATCCAAATCGGACGTGTTCGGACTGGTAGGCGTACGTGCCGGTTCCATCAACGACCCCGAAGAGTACACGGGACTTGCACACTACCTGGAGCACGTCATGTTTAAAGGAACAGACAAGATAGGCGCGCTGAACTGGACGGAAGAAGAACCGATCTACAAGGAAATCATCGCCAAGTACGACCAGATGGCCGAAGAAGCCGACCCGGCAAAAAAAGAAGCCATCAGCAAGGAAATCAATGAGCTGACCGTCAAAGCTGGAAAATTGGGACTTCCCAACGAATACTCCAACCTGATGGAAAGCATGGGTGCCAAAGGGGTGAATGCAGGCACCTACTATGACTGGACCTTCTATCACAGCTCCTTCCCTGCCTATCAGATAAACAAATGGCTGGAAATCTCCTCACAACGTTTCCTGCATCCCGTATTCCGTTCCTTCCAGTCGGAGCTGGAAAACGTGTACGAAGAATATAACCGTTCACAAGATGACCAGGGACGTGCACAGAACCAGTTCGTGATGGAGAAAGCTTTTGAGGGACATCCTTACTCCCGTTCCATCATCGGCCTGCCCGAACATTTGAAGAATCCCCGCCTGAGCAAGCTGATTGAATTTTACGAACAATGGTATGTCCCCGAAAACATGGTACTGGTACTCGTAGGAAACATCAAAGCCCAACAAATCAGCGGACGCATCAATGCCGCCTTCGGACGTCTGGCTGCTAAACCCTCACCCGAGCGCAAGGTCTACCAGAACCTCGAAATAAAGGGCCGCAAACAGTATTCGGCTAAAGTAGGATTCTACCCGCAAGTGGCAATGGTATTCAATGGAGTACCTGCCGGACATCCCGACGAAGACGCTCTGGACATCGCCCTGGCACTGCTGAACAACAACAGTCAGACCGGAACTATGGACAAGCTGGTACTGGACGGTGAACTGACCAGCGCCGGAGCCTACACCCGTACTTTCCGCGAACAAGGACGCGCCATCGTAGCGGCCATTCCCCTCTACGACGAAAACCAGCGCCGTTTCGAGTCGACCAAGAGCGCCGAAAAGAAAGCCTTGAAAGCCATCCAGCAAATCGCCAACGGAGAATTCGAGGACTGGAAAATTGATGCCATCAAAGCCGAGAAATGCCGCCAGTTCGACCTGGAAATGGAGTCGAACGAGGACAAGGCCATGATACTGATGAACGCCTTCTACAACGAGCAGGACTTGGGCGACATACTCAATTACAAGGACAAGATTATGGCCATCACCACTGACGACATCAAGCGAGTAGCCAAGAAATATCTGTCAGACAATTACCTGGCCCTATATATCGAAAAAGGAAAGCCTGACAAGAACGCCAAGATTGAGAAGCCGGGTTACAAACCCGTAGAACCTCCGATAGGAAAAGAATCGCTCTATGCAACACAATTCAAAAACCTGCCCATCGGACAGATGGAGGAGAAATTCGCAGACTACGGCGAAGTGCAAATCAAGCAACTGAACGACCGTTCAAAGATGTACTACACACCCAACAAGGAGAATAACGTATTCCAGTTGGTTGTACAATACGGAGCCGGTGAACGCGAATTCCCAAAACTTGGCTATGCCGCCCAGTTGATGAACAACGCAGGCATCATGGGGGCCTACGAACCGCAAGAGTTGAAAGAAGAACTCAGCAAGCTGAACGCAACCTGCCACGTGACAGCCGATGATGACAACCTCTACATCATCATGGAGGGCTACGAAGCCACCCTGCCGCAAGCCTGCCAGCTACTTTCACGCCAGATTTTGATGCCAAAACTGGACGAAAAGCAACTGGCACGTCTGAAAGGTTCGGCAATGGGTATGCGCCAGCAGCGCAAAGACAACGTCAGCATCCTGAACGAAGCACTGCGGCAGTACATGCTCTACGGAGAGAAATCAGACTACATCAAGGAACTGACCGACAAGGAGATTTACGAATTACAGATTTCAGAACTGACGGGCGACATCAACCGCGCCTCCAACTACGAGGCAAAGGTGTTCTTCACCGGAACACTCCCCTTCGACCAAGTATACGATATCCTGAGCAAGAACCTCCCATTGGTGGCCAACGAACGCCCGTCCAACTCCCCACAGGCAAAGGACATGATGCCGGTGACCGAAAACACCGTCTACTTCCTGCCTAACAACGATGCAGAACAAGCCCAAATCCACCTCTACATCCCGATGCAGAAGGCTGACAAAAAGGACGACGTGCTGCGTAGCGCATTCAACCAATACTTCGGTCTTGACTTCACCGGCATCGTTCTGAACGAAATCCGCGAAAAACGCTCCATGGCCTATACAGCCTATGCATTCGTCGGCACGCAAGGCATAGCCGGAAAAGCAAGCTATCTGCGCGGCTACATCGGTACCCAGAACGACAAGGCAAACGATGCATTGGACGTACTGATGGGTCTCGTCAACGACATGCCGAAAAATCCGGAACGTATCGACAACATCAAGAGCTACCTCCGCCAAGCCATGCTGACCAGTCACCCCAGCTTCCGCAACAAAGCCATGGAACTGGTAGACTTGGGCTACAGAGGCTACACAGACGACCCAGCAAAGGAAAACCTGCCGAAAGTAGATGCACTGACCTTTGACGACATCGTGAAATTCTACGAAGAGAACATCAAAGACAAACCTTACTGCATTTCCATCATGGGCAACCCAAAGAACATTGACCTGAAGCGACTGGAAAAATTCGGCAAGGTAGTGAAACTGAACGAACGCAAACTTTTCAACACGAAGGATGCATTGTTCTAACCTTGTTTTATCCCTTTAGCAATCCCATCCTCCTTCCCCCTTATCAGGGGAACGAGGAATATGAAAGATTCCCCGACATTTCGGTTGCAAATGCCGGGGAATCTTATTTTTAACACCTGGAGTTCTTTTGCACATTGCCCGGAATTTCACCGGAAAATCCCTGAGATTCTCAGACAGCAGACAATGGACTACATTTCCCGCTCCTCCTCATTGCCCGAAAGGATAGGCAGGCAAATCCTATACTTCACCGCCAGTATGCGAGTAACGAACACCGTCACACCGCCCACAATCTGACACACGAAAGACTCCATCCCCAGAAGATGGCACATCCAGTAGAAGGTCCCTCCTACCACACAAGCCATCGCATAAATCTCCTTCCGGAATATCAGCGGAATTTCGTTGATGAATACGTCACGTATCACACCTCCCGCAGCCCCGGTGATGCTGCCCATAATGATGGCCACCCAAAAGGGATAGCCCAGCGCGATGCTCTTGCCCACGCCGACCACCGTGAACAGTGCCAGGCCAATACTGTCGAATATGAAGAACGTATTGTGCAGATGGATGAGATGTTTACCGAAGAGGATGACCCACAACAAGGCCAGTCCGGTACAAATCAAGTAAATGGGATCCGTCATCCAGCCCGGGGTGACGTCCAGCAACAGGTCGCGTATCGTACCGCCGCCAATGGCCGTCACAAAACCCACCACATACGCTCCAAACCAGTCGAACCGCTTGGCCGAGGCCAGGCGTATGCCACTGATGGCAAAGGCAAATGTGCCAATGAAATCGAGTATCTGAACAAATGTTGGCATTATCACTTTGAGAATTAAAAATTATAAATTAAACATTGAATAAGTGTGTATTTTCAACAGACACTCTGAAAATAATAGGCAAAGTAACAAATAATTTCCCTAAGAAAACGTATTTTTGTCGTATCATTTTTCACCAACTACGACAATGAGAATAACAATCGTATCGGGCGCACGCCCCAACTTCATGAAAATAGCCCCCATCTGCCGCGCCATCGACGCCGCCAGAGAGGCAGGAAAGAACATCTCCTACCGCATCGTCTACACCGGTCCGCAGGATGACACCAGCCTGGATGCCTCGCTCTTCTCCGACCTTTCCATGAGGAAACCGGATGCCTACCTCGGTGTCACCGGACACAACCACTCGCAGGTGGCAGCCTCCATCATGCTCGCCTTCGAGCGGGAGTTGGACGGGCATCCGGCACAAGTCGTACTGGTGGTAGATGACATGACCGCCACTATGAGCTGCTCCATCGTCGCCAAGAAGCGCGGACTGAAGGTGGCGCACGTCATAGCCGGCACACGCTCTTTCGACATGAACATGCCCCGCGAGGTGAACCGCACCATCGTGGACGCCATTTCCGACTATCTCTTCACCGCCGGCATGGTGGCCAACCGCAACCTCAATCAGGAGGGCATGATACCCGAATATATCCACTACGTGGGCAACATACTAATTGACACCATCCGTTTCAACCGCCACCGCCTGGTGCAGCCCATGTGGTTCTCCAGCCTCGGCCTGCGGAAAGGGAACTACCTGCTGCTCACCCTCAACCGCCGCGACCTGCTGGAGAAGAAAGCCGTACTGCACTCCCTGCTCCAGACCGTCATCGAGAAGGCCGGCGGCATGCCTATCGTCGCCCCGCTACACCCCTACGTGCAAAAGGCGGTGAAGTCGCTGGAAGTGAATGCTACCAACCTGCACATCCTGCCTCCGCAGAGTTACCTGCACTTCGGATTCCTCATCAACCAGGCACGGGGCATCGTCACCGACTCGGGAAACATCGCCGAAGAAGCTACCTTCCTCGACGTCCCCTGCATCACCCTCAATACCTATGCCGAGCATCCCGAAACCTGGCGCATCGGTACCAACGAGCTGGTAGGCGAAAATTCCTTCGCCCTCTCCGCCTCGCTCGACAAGCTGCTGCACGGAGAATGGAAGCACACCACCCTGCCCGACCGCTGGGACGGACGAACGGCGGAACGCATCGTACAAACACTACTGAACGGCAACAATTCATAATCCTCCATAAACTCTATCCCAAGCTTGCAAACGTCTATCCCAAACCTACGGACGCTTATCCCAAGCTTGGGTCTTTCTATCCCAAGGCTTGGGATAGAACTTTCTCCATACGTCGTGCAACTTTATCCTTTATATCCGGCAACTTTTCTATAAGGATTCTGTACGTTTTTTATCTGTATCCGGCAAACAAGACATACGACTTTCACGTTCATTTAACCATATCTCCCGTTTCTTTAGTCTATATTTGCTTCTTGATTAACCTTAATTTGTTAACTTTGCGCCCGAATTATCTGTAACTTATGAAGCAAAGATATACAATTTACGCCCTTTTCCTGCTGTCACTGTTCGTCTCCATCAGCGCATCCGCCCAGATAAAGGGTGTCATCACAGACTCCCTCACGAACGAACCGCTGATGTATATCACCGTACAGTATGAAGGGAAAGGTGTAGGCGGCATCTCCAACGCAAACGGTGAATACCAGGTTGAAACCCACAAAGGCTGGGATGAGCTGACATTCTCCGCTGTAGGTTATATCACCAAGAAAGTGAAACTGAATCCCGGTACCCGGGTGCTGAACGTCAAGTTGCAACCGGACGACATCATGCTCTCCGAGGTCGTCGTGAAGCCCAAGAAGGAGAAATATTCCCGCAAGAACAACCCCGCCGTGGAGTTTATGAAGAAGGTCATCGAGAACAAGAAGGCCCTGAAACTGGAAGAGAACGACTACTATCAGTATCAGAAATATGAAAAGATGAAGATGTCGCTCAACGATGTCACCCCCGACAAAATGGAGAAAGGTATTTACAAGAAATTCTCCTTCTTCAAAGACCAGGTGGAGGTATCGCCCAAGACCAACAAGATGATTCTACCCATCTCCATCAAGGAGACGGCGAGCAAGACCATTTTCCGTAAAAGCCCCAAGAGCGAAAAGACCATCATCGAAGGCATGAACTCCACTGGTATCGAAGAGTTCTTCAACACCGGAGACATGCTGGGGACCATCCTTACGGACGTATTCTCCGACATCAACATCTACGACGACGACATCCGCCTGCTGCAACGCCGCTTCGTCAGCCCCATCGGCCGCGGAGCCATCAGCTTCTACAAATACTACTTGATGGACACGCTCATGGTGGATAGGCAGGAGTGCGTGCACCTCACCTTCGTTCCCCAGAACCCGCAGGACTTCGGTTTCACGGGGCACCTCTACGTGGTGAAGGACTCCACCTATGCCGTGAAGAAATGTACCATGAACCTGCCCAAGAAGACGGGTGTCAACTTCGTGGAAAACCTCGACATCGTGCAGCAGTTCGAACAACTGCCCGACGGAAACTGGGTGCTGACCGATGACGACATGACCGTGGAACTGCACTTTGTGAAAGGCATCCAAGGCCTGGAAGTACAGCGGACCACCAAGTACAGCGACTATCAGTTCACAGAGATAGAACCCCGCCTCTTCCGCCTGAAAGGAAATGTCATCAAGGAGGCGAACATGCTTGCCAAGAGCGACGAGTATTGGGCGAAAGTGCGCCAAGTGCCTCTCACCAAGAAGGAGAGCACGATGGACGTATTCATGAACCGTATCGAACAGATTCCCGGCTTCAAGTACGTCATCTTCGGAGCGAAAGCCTTGATTGAGAACTTCGTGGAAACGGGCAGCAAGAAACATCCCAGTAAGTTCGACTTCGGTCCTATCAATACAATGATAACCAGCAACTACGTCAACGGCACCCGTTTCCGTCTGAGCGGTATGACAACCGGTAACCTCGACCCGCATTGGAGCCTGAGCGGTTACGGCGCCTACGGAACCAAGGACAAGAAATGGTTCTACTCCGGGCAGGTGGCCTACTCCTTCAACAAACGCGAATACGTATTGTGGGAGTTCCCGAAGCACTACATCGCCTTCAAGTACACCTACGACGTGATGTCTCCCATGGACAAGTACCTCGCCACGGACAAGGACAACTTATTTGTCGGCTGGAAATGGACCACGGTAGACCAGATGTCCTACATGCGCGATGCCACGCTGACCTACGAGCTGGAAACCAATACCGGCTTCTCCGTACAGGCCATGGCACGCCACCGCAACGACCAGCCTGCGGGGCAACTGCAATACTGGAAGAACAACGGAGAAACACCCGGACAGTGGGATGAAAAGAATACGCTGGTGCACGACATCACCACTACCGAGCTGGGTGTGACCCTGCGTTACGCTCCCGGCGAAACCTTCGTCAACACCAAACAGCGCCGCGTGCCCGTATCGTTGGATGCGCCCACCTTCACCCTCTCCCACACCGCCGGATTCAAGGGCGTGCTGGGTGGAGAGTACAACTTCAACCTGACGGAAGCCAGCATCCGGAAGCGCTTCTGGCTCGGCTCGTGGGGCAAGCTGGACGTAACGGCACGTGCCGGTGCGCAATGGAACACCGTTCCCTTCCCCCTGCTGAACCTACCGATGGCAAACCTCTCGTACATCACGCAGAACAACGAGTCCTTCAACCTCATCAACAACATGGAGTTCCTGAACGACCGTTACGCCTCCCTCAACCTAAGCTATGACATGAACGGAAAACTCTTCAACCGCATCCCGCTCATCAAGAAGCTGAAGTGGCGTGAGATGTTCCGCATCCGTGGTCTGTGGGGCACGCTGACGGACAAGAACAACCCATACAAGAGCAACAATCCCGACTTGTTCCTCTTCCCCATGCGCGACGGTGTACCCACCAGCCACGTCATGGGCAAGACTCCCTATGTGGAAGCCAGTGTAGGTATCTACAATATCTTCAAGCTGCTCCACATAGAATATGTACGCCGACTGACCTATACGGATATACCGGGAGTGAAGAAGGGCGGTATACGCTTCATGATATTAATGATTTTTTAAGAGTTACATACTATGCAACCATTAGCAGAACGGCTTAGACCAAGAACATTAGATGAATATATCGGTCAGAAACATTTAGTGGGACCGGGTGCAGTGCTGCGTAAGATGATTGATGCAGGACGTATCTCTTCGTTTATCTTATGGGGCCCTCCGGGAGTGGGAAAGACAACCCTGGCACAGATTATCGCCAACAAGCTGGAAACCCCTTTCTATACACTTAGTGCCGTGACCAGCGGTGTGAAGGATGTACGCGACGTGATAGAGCGTGCCAAGAGCAACCGCTTCTTCTCGCAAGCCAGTCCCATCCTCTTCATCGACGAGATACACCGTTTCAGCAAGTCGCAGCAAGACTCGCTGTTGGGAGCCGTGGAGCAAGGCACCGTGACGCTGATAGGCGCCACCACGGAGAACCCTTCGTTCGAGGTCATCCGCCCGCTACTATCCCGCTGCCAGCTCTATACCCTGAAGTCACTGGAGAAGGACGACCTGCTGGAACTGCTGCAACGCGCCATCACCACGGACACCGTGCTGAAGGAACGGAAAATAGAACTGAAAGAAACCACTGCCATGCTCCGCTTCAGCGGAGGAGACGCCCGCAAGCTGCTCAACATCCTCGAACTGGTGATAGATTCCGAAGCCACCGACCCTGTCCTCATCACGGATGACATGGTGACCGAACGCCTTCAACAGAACCCTCTTGCTTACGACAAGGACGGCGAGATGCACTACGACATCATCTCCGCTTTCATCAAATCCATTCGCGGCAGCGACCCGGATGGCGCCATCTACTGGCTGGCACGCATGGTAGAAGGCGGTGAAGACCCTGCCTTCATAGCCCGCCGCCTCGTCATCTCTGCCTCCGAAGACATCGGACTGGCCAACCCCAACGCGCTGCTGCTTGCCAACGCCTGCTTCGACACGCTGATGAAAGTGGGATGGCCCGAAGGACGTATCCCCCTGGCAGAAGCCACCATATACCTCGCCACCAGTCCTAAGAGCAATTCAGCCTATATGGCCATCAACAATGCCCTGGAACTGGTACGCGAAACAGGCAACCTCCCCGTCCCCCTGCACCTACGCAATGCGCCCACCAAGCTGATGAAGCAGTTGGGCTACGGCGAGAAGTATAAGTACGCCCACGACTACCCCGGCAACTTCGTCAAGCAGCAATTCCTGCCCGACGAACTGAAAGACCGCCGCATCTGGGAACCACAACTCAACCCTGCCGAGCAAAAGCATAAGGAACGGATGCAGCAACTCTGGGGAGAGGAAAAGAAATGGTAAACTATCAATTCAAATTAAAAATTGAAAATTAGAGATTAAAAGTCGGATACAGAAAATCCCCACAACAAATAACTCATAACTCATAACTCCATGAATATAGTAGTATTAGACGGCTATGCCGCCAACCCCGGCGACCTCTGCTGGGACGAATTGCAAGCCTTGGGCGAGTGCACCATCTACGACCGCACCGCCCCTGCGGAAGTATTGGAACGCGCTGCTGGTGCAGAAATCCTGCTGACCAACAAAACTGTACTCACCGCTGAACACATGGCGGCACTGCCCGAACTGAAGTATATCGGTGTGCTGGCCACCGGATATAACATCGTAGACACCACTGCCGCCAAAGAACGCGGAATCATCGTCACCAATATTCCCGCCTACAGCACCGACTCCGTAGCCCAAATGGTCTTTGCCCACATCCTAAACATCACCCAGCAAGTGCAACACCACTCCGAAGAGGTGCACCGGGGCCGCTGGACAGCAAGCAAGGACTTCTGTTTCTGGGACACGCCGCTCATCGAACTGCGCGAAAAGAAGCTCGGAATCGTAGGCCTGGGCCACACCGGTTTCACCACCGCCCGCATCGCCATCGGCTTCGGTATGAAGGTATGTGCCTACACCTCCAAGACCAACTTCCAGCTTCCTCCCGAAATCCGCAAGATGGAGCTGGACGAGCTGTTCCGCGAATGTGACATCATCAGCCTGCACTGTCCCCTCACCGACTCCACCCGCGAGATGGTAAATGCAGAACGGCTCCGACTGATGAAGCCCACCGCCATCCTCATCAATACCGGACGCGGCCCGCTCATCAACGAACAAGACCTTGCCGACGCACTTAACAACGGTACCATCTATGCCGCCGGCGTAGACGTACTCTCGCAAGAACCTCCCCGTGCCGACAATCCGTTGCTCTCCGCCCGCAACTGCTACATCACTCCGCACATTGCCTGGGCAAGCACCGCCGCGCGCGAACGCCTCATGCAGATTATGCTCGGGAACATCAAGGCCTACCAAGACGGCAAGCCGGTGAACGTAGTGAATAAATAAGCAAACAACATGGGAAAGTCCGCCGTAAAAGGTCTGTTCTACATCTGTCTGATAGCAGCGACATTCGTCTTGGCCACCATCACCATAATGGCAGCCTTCTCAGGAAATGTAGCTCCGGTCGATTCCGTCATCATGCCATTACTGGGGCTGGCAGTGCCCGTACTCCTGATTGTCAATCTGATAACGGCACTCTGCTGGGCATTGGCCCGTAAGCGCTGGGCACTGATTCCGCTGGTGGCATTCTTCTGCAACTGGGGATATCTGACGTCTGTCTTCCAGCTCAACCTGCCGAAAGACAAGACCCCGGCAGGCAAGTATCTGAAGATAGCCACCTACAACATACACAACTTTGGAGGTGAGATTACCGGTTATTCCTGCAAGGAGATAGCCCGGTACATGCAGCAGGAGGGCGTGGATGTGCTGTGCTTCCAGGAGTTCGGAGACAACAGTGACTTCCCCACAGACAGCATACGGCGCGTACTCTCGCATTGGTCACACGCGCTCATCCCTTCTGAAGACTCCGTCAAGGGCGTACTGCCTATCGCCGTATTCAGCCGCTATCCATTGGCGAACCACCGTTTCATCACTTACCAGCACAGCTCCAACTGTAGCATGATGTGCGATGTAGTGATGGGTACGGATACCATACGTCTGATAAACAACCACCTGCAGACCACCAGCGTTAGCCAGAAGCGCAGGAAGTGGGAACGCGAGCTGGCCACCGACGACACCCGCCGCGAAGTCCAGGCAGCCAAAGATGCCGCAGGCACCCTGCACGAAAACTTCATGAAGCGGGCCACGCAGACTTACGTCATCAGCCACTACGCTAAGACCAGCCCCTATCCCGTGCTGCTATGCGGCGACTTCAACTCAATACCTTCCTCCTACACCTACCATCATTTGAGGAAAACCCTCAAAGACGGATTCCGCACTGCCGGAAACGGATACATGTACACCTACCGCTATGCCAAACGCATGTTGCGTATTGACTACATCTTCCACTCCCCCAGCCTGAAGGGTATTGCATACTACTCTCCAGACCTGGATTTGTGCAGCGACCACAATCCAGTGATTATGGAGGTTGAAATACAATAAAGTAAAGAAAGCCAAAAACAATAAGGGCTGTCCCGGAAATCCCGGAACAGCCCTTGCCTTATCATATTCCGCCATTCAACGGAGGTTATCTGCACCCGATTAGTTGAACACGTAACGGATACCGACTTGCAGTTTCCAGCATTCGCTGTAGTTCTGATAGGTGTCGTAAGTCTTGGTAGGATATTCACCGTTCACCTTATACATGGAGAATACCGGAGTCAGGTCAGTGGCGCTCTTCACCCCTTCATACTTCAGGATTCGGTTGCTGTTGGAAACGGTGTTGGTCTTGGAGATACCCCATTTGGAGTTGATGAGGTTACCCACGTTCATGATGTCGAAACTCAACTGGAAGCAATGCTTAGTCTTGCCAATCTTGAATTCGAAGTCCTCCAGCAGACGGAAATCGAAACGGTGTACCCACGGAGCGCGAGCGGCATAAGCCTCAGCATACTGTCCTTTGTGATTCTTCAGGTACGAATCCTGCTCTACGAATTTCCAGAAAGCAACGCGGTCTTCCTCTGTCTTGAAGTTGATTTCACTATCATCCTTCGGAATATACATCAGGTCGTTGTTGATGCCGTCGCCGTTCATGTCGTTGGTGTAGCAAAAGCTGTAACCACCGGAAGAATAACCGGAATAGAACAGATTCAGGTGTGTGCCGCGAAGCAGGCCTTTGTGTCTGAAGGGAATGTAGTAGCCCACAGAAGCAATCACCTTGTCGGGAACCACATACTGTGAACGTTGTGCATCCACATAATTGGAACCGTCAATCGTGTTCAGTCCCTGCCAAGTAGAGATGGGGTCGCTGCCCGGAAGACCGGAAACTTCTTTGGACTCCGTGTGCGTATAGGCCAGCATCAGCATCAGGTCGTCCACCGGCTGGGCATTCACCGTGATGTTTGCCGTATAGCCGTAGCCTTTGGATGTATTGTCGAGTACCACGGCATTCTTGCCATTGTAATGCACGAAGTCGCCTGCATATTTCACATTCTTGTCGGGGTTGTCATAAAGAGAATAAGAGTACACCATGCGGTTATCCGCACCATTGAAACGTTGCATACCCGTATGCAGCAGTTCCGTAGTTGTCACGTCTTTTCCATCAGCGCCCTTGACGGTGGTCAGCTTATTGTACTTCCATTCGTCGGGGTTCTTGATATTGATGTTGTTGATGGTAACGGCATTCACATTCTTTGTAAACATGAACTCTCCCGTCACGGTCAAGGGGAAAGATACGGGTACCTGATAGTCCACCGCGATAGACGACTTCCACACCTGCGGCATCTTGAAGTCCTGAGCCACACCGGAAATCTTGCTTCCCGCCACGTGTTTCTCAATCGTGGTGGGGAGGTTGAACTTGTCGATTATCTGGTTCATGTCCGTAATCATGCCGCCTGCCAACTGGTCCAGACGGGAATCATGGCCCACCACCTTTCCATTGTCATATTGGGTCTTAAAGGTAACGGAGTTCTGTACCATAGAAGCATTGGTCGGCATATTGGTGAAGAAAACCAACGGCAGACGTCCGGTAAACACACCCGTACCTCCACGTACTTTCAGCGACTTGTCCTTGAACACGTCCCAAACGAAACCTATACGGGGAGAAATCTGCCATCTGGAATCCGGCCACTTGCCAGTGTCGATGTGCTGCCCGTCGAAGTCAAGCTCATAGATGGCATCGTTTCTCTGGAGGTCGTCGTTGTCGAACATCAAGTTGTCGAAACGGATACCGTAGGTCAGTTTCAGACTGTTGCCGAGGTTCCATTCATCCTGGGCATAGAAACCAAGCTGGTTGAAGGTAACCTGAGCATTGGGGTTGGCCACACCGTTGAAGCCATAAGTCAAAGCGAATGATTCGGGAGCTGCGCCACTCAGGAAATCTTCCAGACTGTTATAGCGGTAATATCCCGTACCGTTACGCATATAGGCGTTGTTGGCAAACTGGTGCTCGTAGCTAAGACCTGCCGTCAGCTTGTGGTTACCGGTGAAGAAGGTGAAGTTATCGGTAATGTTCGTAATCTTGTTCTTCACACCGTTGTTGTAGGTGAACAACTCGTAACCGGCGCTCATATACGGTTCCAGAATCTGGTTTCCGTTCTCGTCCTTGCCTGCCATGATGTCGATAAAAGGGAAAGGAGAAGAGTTGGTGCCGCGCATGTCCTCTATATTGGTGTAGGTGAACAGCAGCTGATTGGAAATCTTATCGGTGAAGCGGCTGTTCAAATCTGCCGCCCAAGACTGCACCTTGTTGTCCATGGAATACATGCTGTTGGCAAACGCCATAGACTGTGTACCTACGCGGTAAGTATTGTTCAGGCGATATCCCGTATCGGAAGAGTTGCCGTTCGGGGCATTCCAAGCCGTATTCTTCGTATTGTTGTAGCGGAGGCTCAAGCGATGGCGGTCCGTGATGTTCCAGTCGATGCGGGCCAGCAGCTTGGTGTTCTCCTCGTCGGCAGGGAAATTGGTGTAGGAGCCTGCATCATAGCCGTATTTGTCCTTCAGATGGTTGTACACCTTCTCCATGTCCGACTTCAGTGTACGGGACACCATACCTTTCGCATCTTCACCGTCCTCTCGCGCGCGATACTTTATAACCTCTCCCGGAGTCTTCTCTTTTTCGTAGTTCACGAAGAAGAACAGTTTGTTCTTGATGATAGGACCGCCCAGCGTGAAGCCGTAGGTAGTCTTGGACTCGTCGGAACGTGCTCCCAGGTCCTCGCCGTTGATGCGGTTACCGCGCATGTCCTGGTTGCGGTAATAGGTATAGGCAGTACCTCTGAACGTGTTCGTACCACTCTTGGTAATGGCGTTGATGCCGCCGCCTATGAAGTTCGTCTGGCGCACGTCGAAGGGAGCCACCACTACCTGCACCTCTTCGATGGCATCCATGGAGATAGGGTTGCCGCCGCCGGGAAGGTTGGAGCTAAGTCCGAAGTTATTGTTGAAGTTGGCACCGTCGATAGTGAAGTTCGTGGAACGTCCGTCACCGCCGGCAAAACTCATGCCGTTAGCATAGGGAGAAAGGCGGGCAATGTCACTGATGCTGCGGTTCACGGTGGGAAGCTGCGTCATCTGTGCAGACGAGATATTGGTAGTGGCACCCGTCTTTTCAGCGGTGAACTTGGTCTTGGCAGCCGTCACAATCACTTCGTTCAGCAACTCGGAAGATTCACTCATCTCTACGTTCAGGTTGTATACCTCACCCAGCTGAAGGGTGATGTCCTTATAAATAACCGTCTGATAGCCGATGTAGGAAATCTCCACCCGGTAGGGACCACCGGTGCGCATACCCTGGATGGAATAGCGTCCGTCAACGTTGGTCACGGTTCCGTAGCGCGAACCGGAAGGCTGGTGAACAGCCTGGACAGTGGCGCCGATAATGGGCTCATTACTTGCATCCGTCACCTTACCTGCCATAGAGGCAGTGGTGACCTGCGCATCTACACCCACGGTGGCCAGTAACAGCAGCACCGTCAGTATAATTCTTACTCTCTTTAACATAATGTCTTTTAAATTAGTTTCTTAAAACGTTATATTTCTTAAAACATTGGCAAAGATACGCAAAATTATATATAAAGGCATTACAACGCGATTACATTTTTTAAGGATTTATTCAATACAAGGCAGTACCACTGTGAAACGGCTTCCACGGCCTTCCTCGGACTGGAGTTCGATGCGTCCTCCCATCTTTTCGACAATGAGCACACAGATGGACAAGCCCAGCCCGACGCCTTGGGAAAACTCGCTGCGCTTGTAGAAACGCTCGAAAATCATCTTCTGCTCGCTGTGCGGAATGCCTATGCCGGTGTCTTCCACATAAAGATGTACCTCGCTCATGCCGGACGGACAGCAATACCCCAGCCGGATGCTGCCTCCTTTCGTAAACTTGTTGGCATTGTTCAGGAAGTTGGTGAGTACCTGTGTCAGTCGCATGGGGTCTACATTCACCTGCACATCTTCGGGAGGGAAATCCTTGAGGAACTGCAACGGCGGCCGGATAAGCAGGCTATGCGTCTGATAGACGTCATCGAGCAACCGGCACACGCTCTCCCGCTGAAAGGTGAACGAGAGGTTACCCGACTCGATGCGCGACAGTTCCAGCACATCGCCCACCAGCTTCAGCAGCAGTTTGGTATTGGTGTTGATAATGTCCACAAACTCCTGCCGCTCTTCGTTTGAAAACTCCGGCTCATTGGCCAGCATGTCCGAGAAGCCGACAATGGCATTGAGCGGAGTGCGGATCTCGTGGCTCATGTTGTTGAGGAACGACTGTTTCAGTTCGGCCTGCTCCGCCAGCTCGCGGGATTCTATCAGCTCCTGCTCGTGGTCTTTCAGTTCCTGGATATTCTGCAGCAATCCGGCTATGATGGGTGCGTGTCCGGGGGTGTGGATGGTATTGTAGCTGAACTCCCACCACTGGAACTCACCGGTGAAGTTACAGCGATACTGCCCCTTGTGGTGCGTGCGTTCATGCCTTGTCGCTATGTTCTTGCGGAAGGCGGGTAAGTCGTCGGGATGGATGTAGGGAGTGATTTCATCGAGCAGAAGACGGCCGGGGCGATGATGAATAAGCTCGCAAAACTGCGAGTCGCAGGACACGGAATCTCCCTCCAGTCGCCAGGCGTAGGTAGAATTTCCTTCGATGGCCAGGCAGAGGGTCTCATGCTCGTAGAGGAGGTTTCGCAATGCCTCACGCTTGCGCCTGCGTTCGCGCAGCAGGCTGAAGGAGAGCAAGACTATCACCGTCAGCACGAAGACTGCGCCCAAGATGGAACCGATAAGTATAGGATAGCGGTAGCGCTCCGAAAAAGGGATATACATCACAGTGTACTCTGCCGGAATGCTCTCGAGCGGGATGCCATACTTCTGCAGCACATGCCAGTTCAGCACGTACTGCTTGGCGCATTCCGTCACCTGCTGCCGGGGCATCCGCCCTTCGAGGCGTTCCTTGATACCGGTCGCCATGTATCTTATCTGGCTTTCCAGTGGAGTGAAATATCCTCCCAGCAAGTAGTCGGCAAAGCCGAAGCCCTCGTTGATGGTCTGAAACGTGGGATTGTCGAAGAGCATGCCCACACGCTTGGTGGTATAGTCTCGCTTGGTGTAGAGCAGCAACGTATTGTCGCCGCGTCCCAGCCACATCAGATGGCGTATCGCTATGGAGTCGCTCGTCATGCGCACAATCTTCGTGGTGTCCAGCAACACGTCTATGTTCTGCCGTTTCAGTATAGGGCTGATAGTCTCCCTCTCGCGCACACGGTGATAGGAGGAACCGGCAAAGTAAGCACCCTCGGTAGAGGTCACGATGGCGAACCCCTGCCCACGACACTGCTCATTCAACGCATGCCATATCTTGCGGTCCAGAAACACTTGTCCGTTCATCAGGCAGATGCGCGACTTTCCCATGATACTCTCTATCATGCGTATGGTACGCAAGTAATCGGGCGTGTCGGCATAGCCCGTGATGTTGGGGTATTGCAGGAGCAGAGATATGTTGGGATAGTTCACACCGCTGAACACAACGGGTATTTCATGCGCCAACGGGTGTCTGCATGCCATCAGCGCATAGGCAGCCTGGTCGTCGAGCACGGCTATCAACTCGGCTCCCCAGGCAGAGAGGTCGTCCACGAAACCGGCCATACGGAGGTTTTCTGCCTCCTCCATGTAGCGGTCGCAGTCCAGATAGTATTCGCGTACATCGCAGTCCAAGCCGAGAAGGCTGAACTCTTTTTGCAACAGTTCCAGAGCCTTCGCAGCAGGCGGATAGCCCGGCTCGAAAGAGTGTATCAGCGCAATACGCCGTGTCTCCGCATGGGCAGGGTGTGCACACACGAGGCAGAGAGAAAGAATCAATATGTATCCGGCAACTGCCTTTATGTGCTTCATATCCGGAAGGTCCTTTTCGACTTGTATCAGCAAAGATACGAATGTTTTTTAAGAATAATGGACTATTTCTTCTGTTTCTGTAACAAAGAATACGTTTTCTTAAATCATTGACACATCCCAACTTATCTTTCAGAGGATTTACCGAATATCCCTAAAGAACCGATTCTTCGTCCAGTATTCCAAAGTGGAGATCTATTTGTTCTTAACCTTCGGCAACACCGCATTCAGTACCATATATCCCAACATACCGGCAACAATCGTTCCCAGCAATACACCAAACTTCGCCTGGTTCAGCAGATCCGGATATTCTCCTGCAAAAGAAAGGTTGGCAATAAATAAAGATACCGTAAAGCCAATACCCCCCAACAAGGATACTCCGGCAACACTTCTCCAATTCATTCCCGGAGGCATTGAGGACAAACCACTCTTGACCGCCAGCCAGGTAAACAGAAAAATACCGATAAACTTGCCAAGAAGCAATCCTGCAGCCACCGCTATACTAACAGCTCCAACAACGCCACCGCCTCCACTGAACACCACACCGGCATTGGCAAAGGCAAAGAGCGGCAGTATCACAAAGTTTACCGCACCATGCAAATTGTCTTCCAGGGATTGCAAAGGACTAATTACATGATCAGAAGCGCGCTCCACTTGTTTTAGAGTGGCAATCTGCTCATTGGTCAATATAATATTATCTGATTTGGTAACCGGAAAATCACCGATAATGTCGCGGATGCGTTTAATGTATTTCCCGGCATCCAAACGGGGACGGGCCGGTATTACAAAGGCCAGTATCACTCCGGAAATAGTGCTGTGAATGCCCGACTGAAGGAACAAATACCAAATAATTACCCCGATAAGCAGGAAGAATATCTTCTGTGTCATACCGAATTTCCCCATATAGTAAAGGAAGAAATAAAGGACAGCAGCTACAATAAGATATCCGTATGCCACTTCGGAACTATAGAAAATGGCAATAACCAGAATGCCGCCAATATCATCGACCACTGCAAATGCCGTCAGGAAAATTTTCAGACTCAAAGGCACCCGTTTACCCAGCAGACTGAGTACACCCAATGAAAAAGCAATATCCGTAGCCATCGGTATAGCCATACCGCGCGTTTCCGGAGTACCCTGAACGACCAAAAGTGAATAGACAATGACCGGCACCAACATACCGCCACATGCCGCTACAAAGGGTAAAGAAGCCTTACGAAAGGAAGAAAGTTCACCCACCAGCAGTTCCCGCTTTATCTCCAACCCCACAGCCAGAAAGAAAACAGTCATCAAGCAGTCGTTTATAAACTCAATCATTTTCAACGGATGACCGCCATGGGAGAACAAATTAAAGTCTCCGATGCGCAGATGCAGTTCCTGCAAAAGAAAGCCCTGATACAACGGAGCCATCGGCGAATTAGCAATAACGGCCGCCAAAATAGCCATCAAAAACAGCAAGATGCTCGCCGCTATATTCAGCGACGAGAAGTTTTTCACAGTACGTAAAATAATCATAAAGAAGTATATTTGATTTAAGATTTCATCCTTTCGACATCAATCCAGCTTCAAGACTGCCAGGAACGCTTTCTGAGGTACCTCCACATTACCAATCTGTTTCATACGCTTCTTACCTCTCTTCTGTTTCTCAAGCAATTTTCGTTTACGGCTCACGTCACCTCCATAACATTTGGCCGTTACGTCCTTACGCACAGCCTTAATCGTTTCCCGGGAAATAATCTTGGCACCGATAGCAGCCTGAATGGCGATATCGAACTGCTGTCTCGGAATCAGGTCTTTCAACTTCTCGCACATCCGGCGTCCCAATTCGTAGGCATTGTCAAAGTGTGTCAAGGTAGAAAGAGCATCCACCGGCTCACCGTTCAGCAAAATATCCAGCTTCACCAGTTTGGAAGGACGAAAACCGTTGGGATGATAGTCAAAAGAGGCATATCCCTTAGAGATACTCTTCAATTTATCATAGAAATCGATAACTATTTCGCCAAGAGGCATGTCATAGTATATTTCTACACGGTTACCTGAAATATATTCCTGCTTCACCAGCTCGCCACGCTTGCCCAGACAAAGAGTCATGATAGGGCCAATGTAATCAGTAGTGGTAATCACCGAGGCACGGATATAGGGCTCCTCAATACGGTCTATCATGGTAGGGTCGGGCATGCTGCCGGGGTTATGCACTTCGGTCATATTTCCCTGCTTGTCATAGATATTGTAGGAAACGTTGGGCACGGTGGTGATAACGTTCATGTCAAATTCGCGGTCAAGGCGTTCCTGCACAATCTCCATATGGAGCAGCCCAAGGAAACCGCAACGGAAACCAAAGCCCAAAGCTAATGAAGACTCAGGCTGGAAAGTCAGCGAAGCATCATTCAACTGCAACTTCTCCAAAGAAGAACGCAAGTCCTCGAAATCTTCCGCCTCGATGGGGTACACACCGGCAAAAACCATCGGCTTCACCTCCTCAAAACCGGCGATGGCCTCTTCGCAAGGACGGGCAATATGCGTAATCGTATCACCTACTTTCACTTCCTTAGAGGTTTTGATACCCGAGATGATATAGCCCACATCCCCCGTACGCAACTCCGGACGTGGCATCATTTCCATTTTGAGCACTCCGATTTCATCCGCATCATATTCCTTGCCTGTATTGAAGAATTTCACTTTATCCCCTTTACGAATCACACCGTTCACTATCTTGAAATATGCAATGATACCACGGAAAGAATTGAAGACAGAATCGAAAATCAACGCCTGCAACGGAGCTTCCTCGTCACCCTCCGGATGAGGGATACGCTCAATGACCGCAGCCAGAATCTCTTCCACTCCCATGCCTGTTTTGCCGGAAGCACGGATAATTTCATCACGCTTGCAGCCCAACAGTTCGACGATCTCATCCTCCACTTCCTCGGGCATGGCGCTTGCCATGTCACATTTGTTGATGACGGGGATAATCTCCAAATCATGCTCAATCGCCATATAGAGGTTTGAAATGGTCTGCGCCTGCACTCCTTGCGAAGCATCTACAATAAGCAACGCTCCTTCACAAGCGGCGATGGAACGTGACACCTCGTACGAGAAGTCAACGTGTCCCGGAGTGTCTATCAAGTTCAGAATATACTTTTCGCCTTTATATGTATACTCCATTTGTATGGCATGGCTCTTGATGGTGATACCTCTTTCCTTCTCAAGGTCCATGTCATCCAGCATCTGTCCGTTAGTTACTTGTATAGTATTGGTAAATTCCAGCAGACGGTCTGCCAAGGTTGATTTACCGTGGTCGATATGGGCAATAATGCAAAAATTTCGTATATTCTTCATTGTCAATAACTATCTATTAATTGGGTGCGCAAAGATAATGAAAACAGAGCAAATAAAAAAAATGCGTTGATAACATATTCATGTACCAACGCATCTTTTTATAACATTCCAATCAATTCCTCGCTTAGTTCAGCTTTACAAACAATTCGCCTTCCACTTCAGAAGTAGAGACCTTGTCTTCTCTTAACAACCAGCCCAATCCCAGGAAGAAGTCCTTGTCGATCAGTTTAGTTGCTTTCTTGATTTGCTTGTGAGTCAAGCCATCTGTGCCATTCAGTGCAGTCCAAATCTGTCCTGCAACATTACCAGCTTTTTCTTTTAACATTTCTATTTGCTTTTAGTTAAACGTTATCCTCATCTCCAAAGATAGAGATGTCGGTGTTTTTATATCGCTGCAAAGATAGGTATATTTATGTTATACAACACGTTATTAGGCACTTTTTTTCTTACTAAGGAGTAAAAAAGTTCTTTTTTCTTACTTTGAGGACGTTTTTTCCAGGTATTCGGTCCAAATTTGGGCAGCTACCTCTACCATCCTGGCACACGGGCGTTTAGCATAATACTGCTCGGTACGGGCTTCCGGAACGGACGAACCTTCCGGTTTTCTCAACCCCAACAATTCAGCACATATCAAAGAGCCATTTCGTTTCTTGAATTCAGTAGCCAGCTCCTGCACCAACGCATAGTTTGCCGCCTTACCTTCACGGTCCTTGCCTTCCACAGCTCCTTTTTCCAATCCGGCCAATAGGAACATGCCGCATGCAGCACCGCATGTCTGCCTCATACGACCTATGCCACCACCAAAAGAAGCGGACATCCGGAAAGCCTGCTCTTCTGTAAAACCATACATATCTGCAAAAGCTCCCACTACCGATTGCGAACAGTTATAGCCACTCTTGAAAAGCTCCACAGCTTTTTCGATTCTGTCTTTTGTTTCCATAATCATTCTGTAATTTCCAACAACATCGGGCAATGGTCCGAGTGGACAACGTCACCCAATATTCTCGCCTCCTTCAACATCGGACGCACCGGCTCACTCACCATGCAATAATCAATACGCCACCCTTTGTTCTTGGCACGTGAGTTAAAGCGATAGCTCCACCACGTGTATTCCTGCTTGTCGGGATGAAGCCAACGGAAGGAATCTATGAATCCCGCATTGAGAAAGCGCGTCATCCACTCCCGCTCTTCAGGCAGGAAGCCACTGTTAGTGGCATTCCTGATAGGGTCGTGAATATCCATTGCCTCATGGCAGATATTATAATCACCGCAAAGAATGAGTTTAGGACGCGTACGTTCCAGCTCCAATACATATTCCTGGAATTTCTCCAACCAGACCATCTTAAAGGCCTGGCGTTCATCACCGCTGGTACCGGAAGGATGATAAACACTCACAACGGACACATCACCGAAGTCGGCACGGATAAAGCGCCCTTCGTTATCATATTCTTCAATGCCCATGCCGTACTCCACATGGTCCGGTTCTTGCTTGCTCAGAATAGCGACTCCACTATACCCCTTCTTCTGTGCAGAATATAGATAATGCTTATACCCCAAAGCATCCAGCGCTTCTGCCGGATACTGTTCCGGTTGCAGCTTTGTTTCCTGCAAACAAAGCACATCCGGCTGCTCTTGTGCCAGCCACTCGGGAAAACCTTTTGTCACGGCAGCCCTCAGCCCATTTACGTTATATGTAATAATCTTCATACTACTTATTTGATTTCTTAAAAATGAATTATTCAAGATGTCAACTCGGATACCAGCAGCATGATATTCAGCACAGTGACCACCGCAGCAATGGCATAAAGTACAAATGTACTCCATTTGCTGTTTACATACTGCCCCATCACTTTGCGCGAAGAAGTCAGTCCTACTTGCAGGAAAACCGTGAACGGCAGCTGGATGCTCAGTATCATCTGTGAAATCAGCAGTCCTTTGAACGGGTCTCCGATAAAGAAAATCAGCAGCAGTGCAATGCCCAGCGACAGAATCACACCCACCTGCGAGTGACTGTCTTTGATATGATAGGATTCTCCGAAAATACCGGCAAAGATAGAACCTGCCGCCATACCGCTGGTTATCGTAGAAGATATACCCGCCATCAGTAATGCCAATGCAAAAACCACGGCAGCACTGTTCCCCAGCAACGGCTCCAGCAAGGATTTGGCCTGCTGCAACTCTTCCACCTGAATACCGCTTTTAAAGAAAGTTGCCGCAGCCAGCAGTATCATGGCACTGTTGATGGCCCATCCCACAATCATAGAGAACAGCGTGTCGAACAATTCATATTTCAACACCTTACGGATGGATGCATCATCTTTCTTATTATATTCATGGCTCTGTATCACTTCCGAGTGCAGAAACAGATTATGCGGCATCACCACCGCACCGAGCACACTCATGATAATCAGCATGCTCCCATGCGGGAACGAAGGTGTCACCCACCCTTGTGCAGCCAGCGACCAATCTATCTTCACCAGAAACAGCTCATAGATAAAGGAGAGCCCGATGACCGAAACAAAAGCAATGATGGAACGTTCTATCTTCTTGTAGGAATTAGTGAAAAGCATGACGACTACAAATACGGTAGTCAAGATAGAGCCCCATATGATGGGAATGTCAAACAGCATCTGCAAAGCGATGGCACCTCCCAATATCTCTGCCAGCGAAGTCGAGATGGAAGCCAATACCGCTGTACCCAATATGGGACGCGACACCCAGGAAGGAGTATATTTGGTAGCGGCTTCGGACAAGCACAAGCCGGTTACAATTCCCAGATGCGCCACATTATGCTGCAATACAATCAGCATGATAGTGGATAAAGTCACGACCCACAGCAATGAATAGCCAAATTCAGACCCTGCCGCAAAATTAGATGCCCAGTTCCCCGGGTCAATAAAGCCCACAGTCACCAACAGTCCGGGACCTATATATTTAAAAACGTCCAGACCGCCCAGATAGCGTTTGTGGTCTCTCCGTTTCAAGTCTTTAAAAATATTCTTCATTATGTCTGTTCAATTAAGAGCGTAAAAATACTTAAATAATAACAAATACCTCCATGTTAGGTTCAAAAAAAGCCCCTGGCATCTTTCAATGTCAAGGGCTCTCATCCATTCTTTCAGGCAGTAGGCTCAATACCCCATCTCGTGCAATGCCTTGCACAATTGGTCGGGGCAGGAAGTGGAACGTCTTCCGCAGCGAATTCCTTCCAAACGGGCAATCACCGCATCTACCGGCATGCCTTTCACCAAACGTGAAAGTCCTTGCAGGTTTCCATTACATCCACCCCAAAATGCCACTTCTTTCACAATACCATCTTCCACATCCAGTTCGATGTTACTACTACACGTACCTTGCGTCTTGTATGTATATGTCATTATTCTCCGCCTTCTTCCGGTTTCATGTTAGTATAAACCGTCTGTACATCATCAAACTCTTCGAGACGCTCTATCATCTTGTCGATGGTTTCGCGTTGCTCGGGAGTCACATCCTTCATATCGTTCGGGATATAGGTAAACTCTCCACCGACATCTTCAAAACCGCACTCTTCCAAATGTTTCTGGATAGCTGCATAGCTTTTCGGGTCACCATAAATAGTGATAGTACCTTCTTCTTCATCCTCTTCGTAGTCTTCCTCTACGTCATAGTCTATCAAGTCAAGAATGAGTTCCTCCATATCGATACCGTCTTTCTTCTTGAAAGTGAACACGCACTTGTGGTCAAACAAGAAAGCCAGTGAACCCATTGTTCCCAAGTTGCCGCCGAACTTGTTGAACACGGAACGCACATCGGCTACTGTACGGGTAGTATTATCAGTCAGCGTATCCACAAAAACAGCTACACCGTGAGGACCGTATCCTTCATAAGTCATCCCCTTATAGTCGCTCTGGTCCTTACCCATCGCATTCTTGATAGCACGTTCAATATTATCCTTCGGCATGTTTTCACGCTTACAAGTAGCGATTACCGAACGCAGTGTCGGGTTGTTTTCCGGCTCCGGACCACCGGCCTTCACCGCAATAGCAATTTGTTTACCCAGTCTTGTAAAGGTCTTTGCCATGTGACCCCATCTTTTCAATTTGGCAGCTTTTCTATATTCAAACGCTCTTCCCATTGGAACTGTATTTTAAATTATGAATTATAAATTCTAAATAATGAATCAACGCAGCTTGGCATTCAACTTGTCCTCCAGGTTCTTCACCAGTTTGGACATAATCTTGTCAATCTGCTTATCGTTCAACGTGGCATTCTCATCCTGCAGCAAGAAGCTCACCGCGTAACTCTTCTTACCGGCTTCCAGATTCTTACCCTCGTAAACGTCGAAGAGAGAGACCTCCTTCAGCAGCTTTTTCTCCGTCTCGTAGGCAATCTTCTCGATTTCCGCAAATTGCACTTTCTTGTCGAGCAGCAGTGCCAAGTCACGTTTCACGGCAGGGAACTTGGAGATTTCCGTATAGCTCACCTTCACATTGCGGATGGCCTTCAACAATTCTTTCCAGTTGAAATCGGCATAGTAAACCTCGTTGTCAATATCGAATGCCTTCAGCAGCTTCTTTGTTACAATACCGAAAGTAGCCAACCGCTTTCCACCCCTTGTCTGTACAGATAAACCGGCAGCATAGATGTCATCAGTCAGATTGCCGACAACCAAATCATGCATGTGCAGCCCCAATCTGGCAAAGACATTCTCAACGTATGCCTTCAGCTCATATACCGAGCTGTTCTCGTCCGGATGAGCCCATGAGTTGGCCACCCTCTTGCCAGTCACCCACAAACCAAGATGATAGTCTTCGGAATAAGCGGCAAGCACTTTCTCCGGATTCTTCTTTTCCTCGTTGAAGTGATAACAATTACCGAATTCAAAGAATTTCAGGTCTGCATTCTTACGGTTGGCGTTGTGCGAGATGCTTTCCAATCCACCGAAAAGCAGTGTCTGACGCATGGCATTCAAGTCTGCACTCAACGGATTCAGCAACATTACCAGATTCTTCGACGGATAAGACTCCAAGTTGTCATAGTAAGCGGCACGCGTCAACGAGTTGTTCAGAATCTCATTGAAACCACAGCCCACCAGCTGCTCGGCAACCAGGTTTTGCAGTTTGTTGGATTTATCATATTCACCCTTGGTAGTCAGACAAGACTTCAAGGTAGTCGGAATCTCCACATTATTATATCCGTAGATACGCAGGATATCCTCTATTACATCGCAATCGCGCTGCACGTCCACACGGTAAGGAGGAACATCCAGTGTAAGCCCTTCGGCTGTCTCGTCTACAATCTTCATTTCCAGACTTGTCACGATGCTCTTGATGGTATCCACCGGAATAACTTTACCAATCAGTGAGTTCACTTTCTCATAGGCAAGTTCCACACGGAAATCCTTGGCAGGAGCGGCGCACACATCTTTTATTTCAGAAGAAATGGTACCTCCGGCAAGTTCCTTTACCATCAAAGCAGCCAGCTTCAGGCAGTAAATAGTGGCATTCGGGTCAATACCTCTTTCAAAACGGAAAGAAGCATCTGTGTTCAATCCATGACGACGGGCTGTCTTGCGCACCCATGTCGGATGGAAGTAGGCACTTTCAAGGAACACATCCTTGGTGGTTTCCGTAGAACCGGAATCCAGACCGCCGAACACACCGGCAATACACATCGCCTCTTCCTTGTTGCAAATCATCAGGTCGCGTTCGTTCAATTTACGCTCCACGCCATCAAGAGTTACAAACGGAGTACCTTCCGGCATGGTCTTTACAATCACCTCACCGCCTTTAATCTTATCCGCATCGAAGCAGTGCAGCGGCTGGCCGAAAGCATGAACGATATAGTTGGTAATATCCACCACATTATTGATAGGACGCAGGCCGATAATACGCAACTTGTTCTGCAACCATTCGGGGCTTTCTTTCACTGTAACCCCTTTCACCGTAACGCCGGCATATCGGGGACATGCCTCGCTGTTCTCTACAGTTACTTTAATATCCAAGTCGTGATTTTCTACCGCAAAAGCGTCTACCGAAGGTTTCTTTAAAGTAGCCGGCTTACCGTTCTGTATCAAGTAGGCATACAAGTCGCGTGCCACCCCATAATGTGAGCAAGCATCGGCACGGTTGGGAGTGATGTCCACTTCCAGCACGTAATCGCTCTTGATGTTATAGTAGTCCTTGGCAAGCGTACCCGGAACAGCTGTCTCCGGCAGTACGATGATGCCTGCGTGGTCCGTACCGATACCGATTTCATCCTCAGCACAAATCATGCCGACAGATTCCACGCCACGAAGTTTTGATTTCTTGATGGTAAAGCATTCGTCACCGTCATACAGTTTTGTACCCAACGTGGCTACTACCACTTTCTGTCCGGCAGCTACATTCGGAGCGCCGCATACAATCTGCACGGGTTCACCTTGTCCCAGGTTCACCGTAGTGACGTGCATATGGTCTGAGTTAGGATGAGCTTCGCATGTCAGCACTTCGCCGATGACCAGTCCTTCCAGTCCGCCTTTAATGGTTTGCACCTCTTCCACACTTCCCGTTTCCAGTCCGATGGAGGTCAGTGCCGCAGCAACTTCATCCGGTGTCAAATCGAAATCGACATACTCTTTCAACCAATTATAAGAGATATTCATATCATTATATTTTTATTGTTTCCAAAAGTGACCTGCAAAGGTAATAAGATTTTTTGGTTGGCAGGGAATTATAAATGAAGAAAATAACAAAAAGGCGATGAAGTGCTTTTCCTTCACCGCCTTTCTCCTAATATTCTATATAAATCTACAATTTATACATTCATTGCATTGGCGCCTAAAGCTCCCAATATGGCAGAAGCAACAGCTATCACTACCTTCAAAATCTTGTCCCAAACGTTCTTTTTCATAGTCTTAATCTTTCAAAATTAGTAAATACATCTTATCCTAACGGGTTCTCTCCCTGGTCACCGTCGGAACCGCCACCGGAATTACCACCATCACCGGCATCATCCTTACCGTCAGTAACCACTCCCGTCCATTTCTCAAACTCCACACCCTGGAGCAGGGCACGTGTAGTGCCGATGGCAGCCGGGCGCGTGTATTCCGGAGTAAACTGGCAGCGCAAAGCAGTCACCTGATTGGGATTCACATCTTCAGATTGGGCCACTCCCTTACCTCGTGTACGGGCCTTCATGGTGAATGTGCCCAGGCCATCCAGACGCACCGTACGGCTGTTCAGCAACTGGCTCCTCATTACCGTCATCAGGTTACGGATTACATTATGTACGTCACCCGGAGTCAGGGAAGATTTCTCGGCAATCACCTCAGCCAGCTGTTGCGCATCCACGGCCCTTCCCACTTTCTTCAAACTCAGATGCCAAAGTTTGGCACCCTCTTTTGTCGCCAGAGACGACTGTCTTGCATAATAAAATAAAGGCATACTTTCTTTCTCCTTTTTACATTTTTAATTCAACATGGTTTTTTAATCTCGTTTTGTTGATCAACAATGCAAAGGTGAGGATATATTTGCCTGTAAACAATGAAAACAGCCTCGCTGAAGCTGTTTTCTGAGATAAGTTCATAAAGTATTGATTTACAAGCTGACAGATTAGGCAAGCCAACTTAATCAAGAAAAGGAAAGCTTATTTCAAATTGATTGATGTAATCCAAAATACCTCTTCATGAAACAGACATAAATAAGACTTAACAAGAGGATGGTACATAGCAGATACCAGTAGCCTGAATCCAAACACATTATATATCCTACGACTATGATTGCCTGCACTGCCATGTAAATAGAAGATACTATGACATGAGGAACCTTCAGCTCATTCGCCATAATCTGATACAGATGTTTGCGATGCGGTAGCCCGATATTCTCATGAAGCATTAGGCGGTGAATGATAGTCAGTACACTATCCACACCATAAACGGATAAAAGGACAATCCAACTGAAATCTTCCGTTTCAATGATGAGCCTGCCTATCAGGAAAAGAAGGATAAAAGCGATGCTCACAGAACCCACATCACCCGCAAAGCATTTGGCACGCTTGCGGAAGTTGAAGAAGCAGAAGACAAGAACGGAACAGATAACGGTATATATGAAATCCGCTTCCACAAAAGTAACCACCTCCTTATTGATATAAGCCAACGCAGCAAGAATAACCAGAGAGTAACCGCCGGTTATGCCGTTAATGCCATCCATAAAGTTGTAGGCATTGATGATGCCCGTACAGACTATCAAGGCTATGACTATCCACCACCAGGACAAGGAGAACAGCCCCCACTGATAAAACATCATAGCCATAGCAGAGAAATGAAAAAGCAGTCTTGTCATCTGTCCGGTGGATTTTATATCGTCCACGAAGCTGATGAACGTCACCAGTGTCAAGGCAAGCAGGAACCAGGGATATTCAAAGCCACTCATCAGGAAATAGGCCAACGCCCCGAAATAAAAGATAATCCCACCACCGCGTAAAGTCACTTTCGTATGGGAACTGCGCTCATTGGGCTTGTCGATGATATTGCACCTATCAGCCACCCTAAAATAAAAAAGTTCTGCCACGAATAACAGAACTAAAATTATCAGATAATACATAAATACAAACTTATTTTACTACTTCAAACTGTCTGCAACCTGTTTTAAAGACTCTTCAAAGCTTACCAGCTGATAATCAAATTCCATCTTACTCATCTTTGGATTGTAATAGTAGGTCGCAAACATCTTATTTATAGGCTGCAACACCAAGCTACCCATCCACACAAACGGATTCAGCAACTTAGTAATCCAAATCTTGTGGCCTGCTTCTTTAGCGAAGTAGCGAACAATCTCCACCGTATCAGCCAGCTCCCGGTTCTGTGGATAGAACGTACCCTCCAGCTCGCGTTCAATCGCTTGTTTTACGAATTCAGCTAGATTGTCAATATAGAGCATCGAACGCTTATTGTGCCACTCAGGAAACACCGGAGTCTTGCAAGCCAGCTTCGCCAAACGAGAGAAATTTCCCTTCGCATTTGGACCATAAATCATGCAAGGGCGAAGGATACAAATTTTCATCTGATTCCCACCTTGACTTCTAGTAGAATTTTCCTTTTGATTTTTAACAAGATTCCACAACCCATTCTCAGCCTGCAACTTCGAGTTACCATAGAACCCATTCGGAACCGGTTTCGTTTCTGCCGTCAAGACTTCAGCCTTGAGCGACTGGCTCTCATGAAACACAATCTGGCTTGACATAAAAATAAACTGCCTCACCCCTGCAGCCTTCGCATGTTTCGCCACCTCAATCGTCAAGTTACAATTTACCTTATAATAAAGCGGTTCCATTTTCGGATCTGCATTCACATGTGCAATACCAGCCACATGGAAGACTACATCATACTTTGCATAATCAGCCTTCTTCCAGTTGTCGCCCATCGTGTCCACCGCATCAATCCGATATGATGAATCCTTAGCCAATATATACCTCCTAACGCTCTCGCCCACATAGCTACCAGCGCCAGTTATCAATATTTTCTTCATTCGCTCAATTAGTAAAGTTTCTCTATTTCTTTCCAAACCAGTCGGCTGTCAAAGTTCTCTACAACCCACTTTCGCCCATTTCTTCCATCAATGACATTCTCCTTGCGAATCATATCAATCTTCTCCACCAAATCGTCAGGATCAATATCCGCGAACAAACCTGTCTGACCGTCAATAATTGAGTCAGAACAACCAGTTACACGAGTCGTGATGATAGGTTTCTCCATAGCCTGAGCCTCCAACACACCCGTGGGAAATCCCTCACGATAAGATGCCAACACATACACGTTCATCAACAAATAGTAATACTCCATACCACCATTGATAAAACCAGTAAAGATGATACGCTTGTCGTTCTTGATGCGCTCTTGAACGTCCTCAGGCAAAGCATCCCTCACCTCAAACATGCCTACAAGCAGCAACTTGCAGTTATCCGCATCCTGCAATTGGTCAAAAGCACGTACCAATTCAATGATGCCCTTATCACGAACTAAACGACCTGAATAGCCAATTACAAAATCACCCTCCTTAATGCCATATTTTGCTCTCAGTGTAGCGACCTTTGTTTGGTCAATAATAGCAGGATTGAAGTGGTTAACCGTATCCACTCCATTGCATGTGCCTTTACCTAAGACAATTTGCTTCTTTGCAGGAGCCAGATAATCTCCAATACTCCTTCTAAGTACAGATGGACTTACACACACCACCTTGGTTGAACAAAACGAAGTTAATCTGTCCACCGTAATCAGCATGAAACGTTTCAATCCATGGCTAGTCTCATACACCAATCCATGACGGAAGTAAATGCGATTAGGCACACGCATCAACCAACCTGAAATCATAGCCAACAACCCTCCCTTAGGTGTATGCCCAACAATGATATCAATCTTCTGCTTTTTAATAAATTTGCAGATATTACGAATAGAAGTAAAGTCCTCCTTTATTGAAATACTTCTGTTCACAGGAGTCTCAATATACTCGAATCCTTGTTCCTTAGCAAAATCTTCCAAATACTCGCTCGGGCTACAAGCTACATTCATATTGTACCCCTTCTCCTTAAAATATTTAAACTGATTTCCAATAAAATATGGGAGAACAAAATAAATATTTACTACGTGTAAGATGTTCATTTTTAATAATTCGACAATCTTTATAAAGCCGTTTTATTTCTTTGTTTTAGCTGCAATCTTTGCCTTTAATTCGCTTGAACTTATGCCATCAGTACGTCCAAGAACAATATGTTCTTTACCATGCTCTTCGCACCATTGAATAGCTCGTTGGAACCCAGCATGAATCTGATCAGGACCTGTTACAAAGACATCAAAGTCGACTTCCTGTACAATCTTATCCACATCAGTATAAGTGATAACCTCATCCACGTAGCGAATAGCCTTAATCATATACTTGCGGTCTTCTGTAGAGTTCATAACCTGTGCGGTAGGCTTGTATTTGAGAATGAAATCTCCATCCTGAGCAGCAACAATCAGATAGTCACCTAAGCCTTTAGCTCTACGATAAAGTTCCACATGACCTTTATGCAACAAGTCATATACGCCTACAGTCATCACCTTGCGATATTTACGAGGTTGCATGCTGGCAAGCTGAACATTTAGAGGCAAAGGGATACCTGCTTTCACACATTGCATCTTGAACTTTTTGAAATCCTTCTTTCTGTGATTCAAAATCCACTTGTAATACAAATCATCAGGCAAATGATCTTGGATCCATGTCTTCATCCAATAACGATAACGGACAAAAAGGTTATTGGAATAGATAACCGTTTGCTTGGGTGTAGTCCAATCTTTACCATACTGGAATTCAAGATATTCATCAACCTCTGCAGGCACATTAAGTTGAATGCCCTTAAAGTACCACTTAACCGTGTTCTGGATATATTTCTCATGAATAAAATCGGAACTTCCTGTATGGCGAACATCACTACATACTTTAGTAAGTACGAAAACTTTTATGTACTCTCCATTTCTAACAAGGTAGTATCGTCCTCTACGTTCGTATCTAACAACCTCGAAATCAGCCTCCAATAGAAGCCAGAGAATGTCTTTGAAACGTTCTTCATCCTCTTTAAGAATATAGATATCGAATACAGGTTTCCACGGTTGGAATTCTTCATTTCTCACTATACCAATGAGAGTACCGAAAGCTGGTCCCCAGTTAATATCAATCTTAGCTAGATAGAGCGAAAGTATATGAAGATTCTCAAGCATCTTCTCCGGATTGAGAACCTTTGAACCGAAATTCAAAAGGTGATTTTTGTATTCTAAATAACCTTTTGAAGTCTTAATACGTGTCATACAACTTTATTTTCTCAATTCTTTCATTGCCTGAATAAACTTCGCATTGTCACCATGGTCTCGTACAGCAATTCGCATATACTTGTTTGGCTCAATACCCTTCTTAGCGAGGCATGCACTCGCAAGAATGTTATACTTCTTCAGGAGGATAGCACAAAGTTTCTTGGGGTTGTAAGGAGGCAGTACTTCAAGGAAAAAGTAGTTGGCTTGCGATGGCATCACCTTGATAAAAGGAATCTTCCTTAGCTCAAGCTCGAAATCCTCACGAGCCTTGATGAACTGATAGCAAGCGCGTTCATAATCCTCACGATACTTTGGATAAATCTGCATGAAAAACTGAGCAAACGAGTTGATGTTCCAGATGCTAACCTGCTTTTTTATTTTTGTAATGACATCCGTATCAGCACTACAGAGAATGCCAAGGCGAAGACCAGGAACACCATAGCTCTTCGATATGGACTTCATCACACACATACGAGGGTACTTCTCCAAGATAGCGTTATTGAGGAACGTGTTATTGGCGAAACCCACACTAAAATCAACAAAACTCTCATCGAGTACAAAACGCATGTTATTCTCCTCACACCATTGAGCTAATTTGTGAACACCATCCATCGTGATGAAGTTACCCGAGGGGTTATCTGGATTAATGAGTAGAAGGATATCAACAGGATTCTGACCAAAGAACTCAATAAGCTCCTCTGCATTATAGCGGAATGTCCCATTCTGAGGAACAAAGGTTATTACCTGCTCATCTGGGAAGCGATTAGGGTATTCCTCAAAAGTAGGACGGACTACACCCACTTTGCCTTTGAGGTTCTCCATTAGTGTCTTGATAAGTTCTGCTGCACCATTGCCAGGAACGATATACTCCTGCTTAATGTGCCAGCATTCGCTCGCAAGTTTGCTATTTACACCCATACCCGAAGGATATTCGCTAACGAGAGTACGGAAATTATTCTGCATTTCGTCAATAATCCTGGAGCGGTGAAAGTAAGGGTTAACAAGATAGCAGTAATCCAGCATACCCTCATAAATCCAGAAGCCACCATAACGGCTGTAGTATTGTTTGAGAAGCTGCTCGTCTTTTGATAATGTATTTGTTTTCATCAAGTTCTTGTTTTAGCAATCAAACATCTTTCCATTAATAAAGTCTGGCTTGATTTTCTTGGATTCAAAGTCATAACAATATTCAGGAAGTAACTTTTCTATTTTTTCAACATCCGCTATTATATTCGGATACCTATTCCATACCTGAGTATTATTAATTGAAACATCAGGCTTGAAAATTGTTTTTTTCTTCTGACATAGGAGATTTCCCAATCCGCAAAACTCTACAATCTTGGTTCGAGTTCGTTCATATTCATAAATCATATCCTCAAATTGAACTCTTAAAATCGAATCCGAGTCCTGCTGTATTTTGGACTGTTCACGTGTCCACTTGAACCATTCCACAAAATGTTCTGGAGTATCTATAGGTATAGTACCGGAAGTCAAGAACATTTTACTTGTAACGTACAAATCCCTTGGATCACGATCAACAATTATGACTTTTTTCGTATAACTATCTGGTAAATAATCCAAATATCTATCAACATTTGTTGGTGGAACTAGTTGGTCTAACATTAATATATCTAGATCTTTCTTATTTAGATAGCTTAACAATTTCCCAATATATTCTCTTGTAGCATTTATAAAATTATCTCTACTATATGTTCCTGCATATTGTTTCTGTGACTTCAGTAGGGTTACTGGAATGATTGACGTATATCTATATTTAAATACAGAAACTACAATCTTCTTATAGATGCGATTTATTATCCAGAAAAAGCCACCTTTTAAATAAGCATCCAAATGACATGCACCATAATATCTAAAATCAGAAATTCCATCAAGATAGTCATACGATATCTTCTTAAAGTTGCCATCACATAGTTTTTCATAGTGGTGATTATAAATTGGGCAAGAATTAAAATCTATATATCTTTTGAATCTCTGTAACGCAAAACTTGTATTTTGACGATGAGGGTTTTCAATCAAGTTATATTCTAAATCGCTAATACAATCTGGATCAAACAATATTCGCATTTCATAGACGCCACTGGAATTTTCTACGCCTTCTATTTCTGTTAACATATGAGTTATCGCACTAGAACCTGTATTGAAGTAACCTGTAGGCGTAATCAATAATCTCTTTTTCATATATACTAGCGAGCTTTGAATTTCAACAAAAACTTAAATATCCCCGTATAGTAAAGTATCTTGAAAAGGTACTTTCGTTTCAATTGTCCGAAGAACGTATTATCTGCATATTTTTTAATACAATACTCAAATCCATTTTTAGAATAATCGTTCCAGAAAGTATCAAACTGGGAATTTTTGGGAGAAGGCCTTTTCAAATTGGGTTGTCTAAAGACCAATTCGCTTTCCTTAATTGATATAAAACTACAATCGTTTTTTACACTTTCAAATAATTCTATAGCTTTGCTCGAATTTAAGAGCACAACTGATGTTCCTTTGTCATCATCAAATTCAGGATAGAATTCTTCAAGCCCCCAAAAGTCACCTAATGTGAAATCAGTCTTACGAGATATTGTCGTAAACTTACAGTTATAACATGATTCGCGAAGGATATAATCGTGAAAGAATAGAATCATGAAATAATCCTCGTTTTGCCTATATGTCTTGGTCTTACCATCTTTGAATGTTATAGCCATGCGAAAATCTCGCCAGCTTTTCTTCTTGTATCTGAAATCTGCTGACATAATATCACCTCCATACAGCTTTCGAAACTTAAGATAATCTATCCATATTTGGGGGCTAGGAACCCCATGACAAATAACATCACATGTGATGAGTAGTTCCGTATTCAATCTTTTGCGATTTGCAAATGCAATAATACCACTACATTGACATGCCGTTCCTGAGTAAAGAACTTTTCGTCCACTTTCAATATCGTTAGTTATTAACTCATATACTTTATGAGTATCGCTTTGAACGTATTTAGACTTTTGAAGCAAACACAAGTCTTCTATGGTTTCACATCGTTTATGATGGACAGAAAAATCCTCATCATAAGCAGCACCATATACGACGCCCCCATTACGTACAATGAAATCTGCGAAAAGTCTGAATGCCCCTCCAGATGTTGAAGTTTGTTTTATCCCAATGTCATTATGCTTGAGTGCGATAATATTCTTGTAATTTGTATCAGACTTTGAGTTGGCTACTTCACACACTTTATCGCATAGTCTACAGTTGACACACTTTTCTTTATCAACATAAGGCCGAAGAAATCCTTTGCAATCTGGTATCATAGAGATTGCACGGTGGTTACAGATTGCAGAACAAGCACCACAACCTGTACATTCTTTAATATCAATCATACTTATTTATAAGTGCTTATATCTTTTGCAATAAAATATATAGCCAAGTGGATATAACAATGCATAAAGCCAAGGATATATTACTTGATATTTCAACCCTTTGCTCTCAAGAACCTTATTTATAGCAATGTGTCTAATCGTATCTAATATCCTTTGTTTTAAGGTGTCATCATAACTCAACCTTTGACAGATAAATGCATGGTATCCTTGTGGATTGTTCTTAATAAGTTTGGCCATTTCTGCAGTATAACCATCCTCAAGATATTGCCCCTTATACAAGACTTTATTAAGAAATTTAAGTTTGCCTTCTTTATCTATCTTGTCATATAAATAATCTTCTGGAACAAATTTTTCTCCATCAAAACTAGGAAATTGAAATCTTTTAATTATATCACTACGAAAAACCAGCATCGTATCTCCGTGTAATCCATATTTACAGTAAGCGTCTCGTAATGTCGTATAAAAATCGTTTGTCTTCATAGCGTTGGGAACTTTAGAAACTTCTCTCAGACAAAGAATTCCTATGCTGTATGGATGACAATGCATCCAGGTATCAAGAATAGAGTTAACAGCTTCATTCACCAAGTAATCATCAGAATCAACGCATGTAAACAATTTTGTTTTACATTCGTTGATTCCTTTATTCATAGCAACTGATTTTCCTTGATTTTTCTGCTGATAAAATGAAATATTAATTTTTTTTTCCTTCTGCCACTCTTCAAATAGTTCAAACGTCTGATCCGTTGAACCATCATCTACAACTAACCATACAAAATCCTTACTTGTTTGAGCACATAAAGAATCGTACAATCTTGGAAGTATATGCCTTCGATTATAGGTAGGTGTAAATATTGTTAACATTTCACACATTATAGTTCCATTAGATACTTATACGACTCATTTCTTAACTTCTCAAGAGCACAAGTAGCTGCCTGAAATTCTGCAGGTTCAACATCTAGAATGTTGGCTACTGTCCCTGACATCACCAATCTTGATTCCAGGTTTGTCACCTTTAGAATATGCAAAGCCCTCTCTGGACTCTTTGGGTGCTTTACGCTTACAAATTGCTTATGAAAATTTATAGAAAAGGCCGTTCCATGAAATGAATTTGTAACAACATATTCTGCGTTATAAAACAATTCCACAAATTCCTTCGGACCAGCATCATTTATACATGTAATTCCTGAGTACTTGCGTTTTGTCTTTCCCAAAAATAGTATTGGAAGACTTTTTTCTTTGGAAATTAGTCTTGCTATCTCTATGACCCTATCTTGATCTGTCAAAGCATAAATAAGAAGAAACTTACTCTGTCTTTTCCGTAATTTCAGTTTTTCAGCCCACTCCTCTTTACATAGAAGAAGCGTAGGATCGCATACATTATAGACCGCCCTATTAATTAGTGATTCCAACAATTTGGAATTTTCTCTTGTTGACACTCTATCGTAATTACTAAGGAGTTGAATAATGCTCCTATTATACTCTTCATTGTCTAATTGGTAATTTCCCAAACTAGAAGCATAAGATACTTTGTGGGTAAAATATCCAAAATTTAGAAAATATATATCGTCAACCCGATTATTCAAAAGCGGATTCCATATTTGATCACTCCCACTCATTCCTATATCATAGTGAACATTATATGATTTCAAGGCATTAGCATCCATCAAAGGAGTAAGATTATAATAGTCATCGAAGAATTTTTTAAATCTGACAATCTTACGGCCATTACTAAAGTAGTTTATAATATCGTACGCCAAATAGTAGAAGCCCAGAGTACTTAACGCAAATCTAAATCTGTCTAGTCCCTTAGATATAAACCTATTATTGTAGTTTATGACATACACATCATTTCCAAGTTTCTTTTCGGCTTCTTGTAAAGCAAAACATTGTAGTGCTGCTCCATAGTTACTGCCGTTATGAAATGTTACTATGCCTACTTTCATGATTTCTTAATGGATAATAGAAAATCAGTACCAATTATATTTCTTAGCTTTCCAATAATATAATGTCTGAATAAATCAAAAAAAGAGCCATCGCGCGAACTGATATACCATGAAGCTTGACAATGATGGTATGAGAATATTCTATGATTATATTTATGGAATACATTTATCAAGTTATTACTTGAAAAATAGTATTGCGGATATATTGTAACGTCATCAACTATCTGCATTTTACCGTTAGGACGAAGCCCCTTGGAAAGTAACATACGGGTTACTGCCACTACATTGGTTGTGGCAGTGTCGAATGAACCATCAGAAAGAATAAACTTGCGGTTTTCGTAACTATCAATAAACTTCTTGATAAAAGAATTACCTTTTTCGCATGCTATTACCGCTGTACATAAATAGTCTTTAGATTCAAAACCAAAGAATGCTTTTTCACTTAACAAAGAGTCGAACGACTTAAACACTTCCACATCGGTATCGAAATAGATTCCTCCGTTTTCGTATAGTGCTATTAACCTAACATAGTCTGTAACGAAGGCCCATTTTTTATTATCGTATGCCTCACGCACATACTGGTTGGCCTTTTTAATATTGAAGTTAGATTCATTCCACTCCATAATCTCATAATCTGGCAAATATTTTTTCCAAGATTCAATGCATTTCATTACGCTTTCTAGCTTATCATTACCGCCAAACCAACAATAATGTATAATCTTTGGTATCATGATTCTATGCTATTTTAGATTCAATAAAAAGTCTGTAAACTGAGCTTTGATAGTTTCTGGCTTGAACGCTTCGAATCTTTGTATCGATAATTCCGAATATTTCTTATAGACTTCAGGATTTGACATTATTTGATGTATGTTCTCACCAAGGCCAACTTCATCATCGATAGGGCTTATTAGTCCATATTTCCCTTGATCCAGAATTTCTCTTACGTTGGTGTCTGAAGTGGCTATAGGTAGTCCAAAACACATAGCTTCAACAATTACAGTAGGAAGCCCTTCGGAAAAACTGGAGAAACCAAACATTTTTGCTGCTTTATAATAGCTTTGAGGCTCTGGTACATTACCAATAAGATGGAAGTAATCTGCTATTTGGGACTTTGCTGCATATTCCTTATATTCATTCATCTTATCACCATCTCCTAAAAAAACGGTGTTGTATTTAACTCCATATTTCTCGTAGATATATTCGATAGCCTTCATAAGTCCTATGGGATTTTTTGGTGCGGTCATTCTCCCGACCATCAAAATAAATTCACCATATTTTGCTTTAATCTCATTCACTAAATGGTCATCTATCAAATTATTTTCAATATAGCAAGGATTAAAGATTTTTCGACTGTTTATTTTCAAATATTTGTTGAAGAAAAAACATAATCCCTCTGAAAAATCATTAAGTGTTACGATATTTTTGATTTTTGAATAAAGTCGTTCATAGCCTGGATCAATAATCATATACTCATAGAGTGCACCGTGCAACCAGGCTAGTTTCTTCTCGCTCCGAATAATATTATAAGCATTAATTGACAAATCTGAAGTATGCCCAGCCATAGATATAGCTAAATCATACTTGCCATATATCAAAAATCTTAGTCCATAAATACGCAAGAATATATAGGCAAAAGTATGTGCAATAGGGAAGGCAAATTTTCCCCACCACCATCTTTTAGCCAAATACCAATACCTATTTGGACACATGTATTTATTTACAAGAACTTTGTACACCTTCAAATCGGATGGTATTTCATCTACAATGCCTGAAAGTCTTCTTGTATTGAGGATGAACACCTCAACATCGTGACCTTCTTCTTTTAAAATCTTCAGGTAGTTGATACCTACGCGTTCTATACCGCCATACAACATAGCGTCAAAAAGAAAAGCTATTTTCATAAATATTAAACATTATCGTAAGCACTCATTGCAATTTATCTATTCACTCCAAAAAAAATTATACGGCATAATTCCATCTGTGGATAAATATCCTATAAAGTATATATGAAGCCTAAGTAAAAGCCACATCACACACAGTTGAATAGCTATATTATATAATGATTTGTTCTTTTGACGAATGTAATTAAGCCAATAAGGCAAGAATATAAGCGTTAATGGCATAAAATGTATGTGTAAGCGACCGGTCGCTGTAATAAAATATGCAAGTAAGCGAATTATAAAAGCCGCCATTGTAAAACACACCATCATGTCCCCCCAATGACTATGTATTTTTTTTCTTAATATATAGCAACTTGTAAAAAGACATGGAAGATAGTCTATAAATAACGCCAAACCTATTTGACCAGACGATTCATTTCCTAAGATATAATCCTCATATCTATTCAGTAAGACAATATAGTCACCAAGCATTCTTGTTCCTGCAACGATTAAAAGTATTACGCCTAATGCACTAAAATAAGCTAAGGTTCTATTCTTTTTATATACGATTAATAGACCTAAAGGTAAAAATAGCACTATTGATGAATAGTGCATAAATGTTGTGACTAATATACGTATTGAGTATTGTTTGTATTTCTCATTCACAAGTAATGGAGTACTCCAAAGAAGAAAAGAAGCAGCAAGAGTAATCCGGATTAAATTAAAGCTATGGAAATAATAGATACAGACAAACGCGGGAATTGCTACTGCAAGACATAGACTATTATAATATTTTTTTAACGTCTTAAACACAAAATACATAATAAGTGCAGAAAATATAAAGATAGCAACATGCCTTGAAAAAAAGATAGTTCTTAATATAAACATGAAGATTTTATACAGTGGCTCTGTAGTTGAATCATCATTGAATACAGCTGATAATGACGTTGCATTTTCAAATGTCTGTGAATATACAATGGTATCTATCCCTACCCATGACCCTCTTAACCCCATGAATAATAATAATATCATGTGGATAATCAGAAAACATCTACTTATTTTATACTTACTGCCACATCTACTTGCATTAGTAACGAACCTGCGCTTATCACACCACCATGCAGCAAGGAAAGATATAAACACGATGAAGAGATATAGATACATAGTACCATCATCCCATGATCTATAATGTGTTTCTCCTCCCCACCAAAACGCATCATTGTCAGCCTCAAATGTCTTTCGATAAATATCAAAAAGCATCAATAAACCTATTATTTATATACTATGCTTGTTTCTATCTTGAAAACTCCTTATCAACTCAATGTAATTATCATACATTACTCTCGAAGATAAATATTTATCAAAAAAATCCTTATTCTTGGCACCTAGTACATTTCGTTCTTCTATAGTCATGTTCTTTACACGAGATAGTTGTTTTATGGCTTCTTCTTTTGTGTCATATAGTAAGACACCTTCGACTCCCATTTTATCAAAATATCGGTTACCTCCAGTTTTACTTGCAACAACTATTTTCCCTAATGCAAGTATTTCGAGCATTACAATATCAAAATATGTTACACGATTAGGAAGTACAAATACATCACTTGCAGAAATAAGAGAATGAGGATCGTTGGTAAAACCTATTTCTTTCCAGCGCAGATGTTCCAATCGTTTAAAAGGAGACTCTAGTCCTGCAGAAATGACCCATGCCTCCTCCTCCCTATTAAAGAAATCAGAGGCAATTTCTTTTAATAAGTCGTATCCTTTTACGGTATTGTGACGACCCACATAAGATATTACAAAACCATTTTCTGGGACACCATATTCTTTTAAGACTTCAGTCCTTGTTTTTTCTGCTTTACACGCGGGTATTCCAGTGAGTACATAGCGAAAATTCTCCGGATGTTTCTTCTTATATTGTGTAAAGTAATACCAATTATTATAATAAGATTCTTCTGCTTCTTCGCATGGAAAGATGATATAGTCTGCACGTTCTAAACAATACCTATCTATTTCCTCATATTTTTCTCTCATTTTAGGAATACAGAAATCATAGATACTCGGAATATCAGTACATTGTTCTTGCCCGTAAGGGAGAGGTGAATGTGACTGATACAATACAATACCCTTAAAGTTCTTCAAATTTTCACGTTCCAAGTACATATGGTTAGACTGATGGAAATGTATTATATCATATTTAGAAAAATCCTGCTTAGGAGCGAACTGTCTTCCTGACAAATATTTTCTTCTATTTATAATGTGACGAATTGTCCGATGGGCGTTATTAAACCATTTAGGAAATTTACTGGTTACAAAACGACCTTTCTTATGAACATCTTCATAATGTGCATCAACGTGAGTGAACTCCAAAATATTATCTCCCCTTCGCTTCATCTCTTCGTAGTAATAATAACCAACTGCAAAAGGACCACCCTTAGGGGCTAATTTTTCTTCGGGTAAATACACTAATACTTTCATAAATATTTGTTCATAGTTAGATTCAAAACTTGCTCTATCATAGGAGCCATATCAAAATACTTATACTGACCAAGGCGACCACCAAAGATAACGTCTTCCTCATTCTCCGCCAACTTGCGATATTCTTCAGCAAGAGCATTGTTACGACCGTCGTTTATAGGATAGTATGGTTCCATCCCCTCCTTGTATTCTACTGAATACTCCTCTGAGATAACAGTCTTAGGACAATCATAAACTTCCTGACCGAACATCTCGAAATGTTTGTGCTCAATCACACGAGTATAAGGTTCATTATGACTAGTATAATTCACCACAGCATTACCTTGATAGTTAGGAATATCCTTCACACGAGTCTTGAAAATGACAGTACGCCAATCGAGCCTACCCAATTTGTAGTCAAAATACTCATCTATGGCACCTGTATAAACGAGCTTGTATGCATACTTCTTCCAATCTTTATATTCCGAATTGAAGAAGTCAATACCAGTCTTACACTCAACCCCTTCAAGTAGACCTTCTATAAGTTTGTTATAACCACCAATAGGAATGCCTTGATAGCGGTCATTAAAATAGTTATTATCAAATATCATGCGTACAGGAAGACGCTTAATGATGAATGCCGGAAGATCCTTACAATCACGTCCCCACTGCTTTTCTGTATATTCTTTGATAAGTTTGTAGAAGATATCCTTTCCAACAAGGCATAATGCCTGCTCTTCAAGGTTCTGAGGCTCACGTCCACCAAGAGCTGCAACAGCCTCTACCTTTTGCTCGTCAATCTTTGCTTGAGCCTGAGCAGGGGTATGTACCTCTGGCCACATACGATTAAAGGTATTCATATTGAAAGGCAAATTATAAAGTTCTCCTTTATAGTTAGCTACAGGACAATTAGTGTAACGATTGAATTCCACGATAGAGTTCACGAAATCCCACACCTTCTTGTTATTGGTATGGAAAATATGTGCACCATACTTGTGCACATTGATGCCTTCCAGTTCTTCGCAGTAGATGTTGCCACCGAGATGTGAACGTTTATCAATTACCAGCACCTTCTTGCTTGCTAGTTTGGCTTTGTATGCAAATGTAGCTCCGTAAAGACCGGAGCCTACTATAAGATAATCGTAATGTGTCATAATTTCATTTTCATTTGATTTAAAATTTCAAGTACAAATGAGTCTTTAGAGATGAAAAGCAACATAAAGTAACTTGTTCCACCAACAATCGGTACTAAAGTTATTTTTAGAATGTCTGACGAAATTTGTTTTGCTATGAGCACGCATATTCCAAACATAACTAATGACAGCATTAGATATTTTATACTAATTCTATCAATGACTTTGAACGGAATATACTTACGTGCAAATATAATTTGGGTTATAGTAACACTCAACTCTGCCAGAACAGTTGAAAATGCAGCACCGTTTTGAGAAAACAGAGGTATACTTATAATATTACATGTAAAATTAAATGCAGCACCAACACATGTGCTAAATGTAACAATCTTTATCTTGCCCAAAGGATACAATACTTGCATTCCTACGATATTCGAAATTCCAATAAAGATAATAATCGGGCTGATAATTTGTAAAGTAAATATAGCCGATTCAAAATCTCTTCCGCAGAATAAATGAATGAGTGGTTCAGCAAGGCAAATTGTCCCCATCATAATTGGATATGCTAATATGAGCACAAAACGGTACGCCTTTTGCGATAAAACTTTAAACTCATCCATCCTATCATTTTTAATTAGATTGGAAGTTCTGGGAAGAAGCACGGCTCCCAATGATGTAACAGCGTACAGAAGGATGTGAGATAGATTAGTTGCAGCAGTATAATAACCAACAGCTTGATCATTTTGAATAAAGCCAAGCATTACCTTATCTAAATTCAGATATATGCTTGTAACAAGATTAAATGCGAATATTGCTATTGCAGGTTTGAAATGACGCCCAATATTCAAGTCTCGCAGTCCAAATAATGACAAGTCTATATGTTTCCTTAGTCTTAAAAAATTAAAAATATTATTGCCTATTGTACCAAGGACTGTATAGATACCATACTGCAATAGATCATCCTGTGTCTTTACTGCATAAAATAGATATATTACCGCAATTATCTTAACAATTAGATTTCGTATTGTTATGTACTTAAATTCCTCAATACCATTATAGAACCAGGAACATCCTATTGTTGTAAGAGCTATTATAGCACTTAACACTAAGAAAAGTGGAATATTTGCCTGTACACGAGCCACAGTCAAGCAGATAATTGCAACTGCAAAATATCCAATAACATTCAACAATAAGTTAAGTAAAAGTATCTCAACAGTTGTTCTACTTAAATCAACTTGACTATCTCTCACACGAGCAATCTCTCTAATACCATAGAGAGGAATACCAATGCATGAAAATAAAGCAATGTAATTAATGATAGAAGTATAGAAATTTACCTGTCCTATGCCTTCAGACATAATTACACGCGAGGCATAAGGAAAAGTTATCAGAGGGAATAATAACCCACTGATAGTATTAATCAGATTAAATACGAAATTTACTTTTACAGATTTTGCCATCTTTAAAGAATCTTTTCAGCAAGCACATCTGCAATGCAACGATAAACTTGTCCGTCCCATAAGGGTTGACAGCATGGTACATCTTCTCGTAAGCTACACCATCGTCAAGGAGGATACAGACTTCGAGCATAATCTTATCGTAGTCAATCCCAACGAGGTGAACAGTACCAGATGCGAGAGCTTCAAGACGTTCAATGGTATCGCGCATCACAAGAACGGGTTTGCCAAGGCTTGGGACTTCTTTCTGAATGCCGCCTAAGTCAGTAAGAACGATGGTGACCTTTGACATAGAGACACTGAAGGAGCTCAACGAAGAAGAAGTTAGGACGGGTGAGGTCTTCGCCAAAGACTTCGTGGAATACAGAAGCCCCACAAGATTTATCTACCCCCCCCGAACAGCTTTATGCCATCGCTTCCATACCCGTACATATAAGTACAGCAAGAGAAACGTTTGTCGTAAACCAGCTCTCCGTAAATCATGCAATGGAGTATGGAAAGACGCAAGGAGATTTCTTGGTAGACCATAAATATACTTTTGAAGTGGGAAAAGCCTATAAAACCTTTAAGCTAATTGCCGATTTACCTAATTTCTTTATTCTTGCCGACAATATAGAATATAATACGGTCAAAAAATTACCATTATGGATTGTTGGATTGACATATTAGAAATTCTTTTTCATTCCACTTCCTCCCACGGATAAGGATTCTCCATCACGTTCTGAAACTCATCAACAGCTTCCTGCTGTTCGGCGGTCAGCAATGCAGCATTCCAAGAGGCAATGATGGAGTGAGCTTCATCTGCCAAAGGCTCATCGAAAACCTCTCCATAACAAGCAGTGAGCAGACGGAGCTTCAGCAAAGATGCGGGAAGAGTATCCAGAATATCCCAACAACGGTTCAGAACCTCCTGCACATGCTGCTGTTTCTCACCGTGGTCGACAAACGAGGCACTGTAACCCATTAAAAGAGCGAGACATACATTGGCTTGTTCCTCCACTGTAGTGCCCCAAGTGCCGGAATTATATAAAGTTGTAGTCAAACGATAAACTTCACCATTACGACGCGACAAGTCATCACTATAAATAGGACTCCCGTCCATACCCAAATACATCAGATCGTGCGCAGCACGCTGAAGGAGGAGTGCTTCTTCTAAAAGAGACATATTATTTCAGATTTATGATTTTAGATTCTAAAGAGGAAAAAAGATACTTCGCCACATCCTACATAGTGATCGTTATTTGATCACTTCTATAAAGTCCGGATGGATGGTGGCCATGGCAACAGCAATGACACCTTGTATCTCTATAACCACACGGCGGTCACGTGCACCCTTTACTTTCAGAAAAATACCCTCCTGACCTGCAAAGTCACCACCCGTAATACGGACTCTAGTTCCTTTCGACAGATTCAACTCTTCGGGCTGGAAATAAAGCAAATGGTCGTTATAGGTTCCGGCAACGGCGATGAAGCGCTGCATCTCATGGTCGGGAATAATTATCTTCTGACCACTGCGAGTATCGGTTATATATTGCAAATAAGTAATTTGAGACTTAACACGCTGTACGTCGGAAGGACGTGCATGGACAAAAACCAGATTACGGATGACGGGAACCAAAGTACGGACTTTCTTACCCTTACGGATACTTACCTTATATTGCATGGGGACAAAACAGCCGAGGTTCTCCTTCTCGAGAAGATGCACCGCATCAAGCTCCCTGCGGTATGTGGCACGCATGGCATGCCAGACTTCAACCTCGTTATCCGTTTCCATTTTCGTTGTTTTGTTCACAAAAGAGTGTTCCTCTGGGGCTTTGAACCCTCGGTATATACCTGGTATCCAATCATTTGCGAGCACCTTATGTAAAATACAGCAAGCATTGTGCCCTTCTTGCCAACAGTTTTTTTGCAGTTCGTCATTACCTTCTGGTAAGAGACTATAAACGAACGGATTACAAACAAAAAGCGTTTTTTAAACGTTCGTTTAATGGACGCAAAGATAAGACTGTTTTTTATATCCTCAAAATGTTTAATAAAAATATTTTGGAAAACCCATCGGGTCTCAGTTTAATCTACAGTAATTCAGTATATTAAGTATCTTATTTAATATTTAAAATTTCCATTCCCTTTTATTAACTCATTCCCTATTTCATTTCCTGAAATTTGACGTCCATTAAACGAACGTTTAAAAAACGCTTCCAAGTCAAAGTCATTTCCATTTATATATCAACACATTAACCCATCATAAAGATAAAACCCAGTTTTTTATCTCCATCCTTACTCCACAAAAACAAAAAACTTGATATACCTTTGCATTTATTTTACAAACTACAGTAATTTTAATTATTAACCCAAAAACATTAGAAAAATGAAGGCAAAAGAGACACTCCAAAGTAAGGAAAAAAAACAAAAAGAGACCCCCTAGAAACGAATGTAAAGCACGGCATATCAGCTCCGAAAGCGGGAGTAGGACGTCCCTCAAGTGGGGAGGTTATAGGAATACTGCCACAATATAGGAAAGAAGTCATTAAAGACATCATCCTATGGAAAGAATCAAGATACTTTATAGAAGAAAAGCCGACAAGCAACAAGGCATTGGCACAATGGGCATACTCACATTTCGACTTCAGAACGCCAGACTATAAAAGACTGTCAGAAAACACTATAATACAAGAGTTCGGTGAAGTGTGGCGGGAAATGAAGGTAGCAGGAGAGATATAGGGAATAAAACAAAAAAGGGCAGAAACCACAAAACTTATTGACAATAATTAAATATAAACAACTTAAGGAATAAACCACTTATCTTTGCCGCCACTTTGGTAAGGATGAAGCCACACCGCCTGCAGATGCCGCTTTCTCAATGAATGCGGCATCTTTTTTATATACAAGCGTACCTCCTGCCAAACTAATACAATTATTAATTTTAAAAACAACAAGATGAGAAAGTTGACAAAGCACGCCCCACTTCACGAGGCACTGAGAAACCTATGGAAAATACGTATCATGCTGGAAAAGAGCTACACGGAAACATGCGCCACATGGATGGCCCAACGGATAGAAAGCCTGATAGACCACATGCAATACGGACACGCACTCATAGCCTACCACAAGCAGGACGGGACATTCAGGCTGGCGAAAGCCACCCTACTGCCCTACAAGGCAGACTTCAGAAGAGATTATGACATCACAAGAGTGACAAGCACCATAGCCTTCTGGGACGTGGAACTGCAGGCATGGAGAACTTTCCAGCTGGAAAACTTCCTCGAATGGAGCCCCATATGCTAACCATTAACCATTAATCACTAATCATTAAACACTAAAAACAATGGCCATGATGTACGGGGGAATGCTATACTTCCCCCTCAAAGTAAATCTATTCGAAGAGATAGCAGTGGAACTGGTGGAAGCCAGGTTCGGACTGAAAGGAACGGCGGCGGTAATGAAACTGCTGTGCAAGATACACAAGGAAAACGGATATTACCTGAAATGGAACGCGGAGCAATGCACACTGTTCACCAACAAGGCAGGAAGGGACATCAATGAACAGGAGATGCAGGGAGTCGTGGACATCCTGGTGGAGAAAGTCTTTTTCGACCCCAAAACCTATAGGGAACAAGGGGTGCTGACCTCTACCGAAATACAGAAGGTATGGCTGGAAGCCACCAAACGGAGGAAAAGAGACCTCACCACCTTGCCCTATCTGCTGGTAGAGACGGAAGAGGACAAGCCGGACAAGGACAAGACTTGTACGCAAAAACGGGAAAATTGCACGCAGGATGCAGACATTTTCCCCGAAAATGCATGCAATTCCAAACAAAGCAAAGAAAGCAAAGTAAAAGAAAGCAAAGCAAAAGAAAGTAGAGCACTTCCCCCTCTTACTCCCCCCGGGGAAAGCGGAGGAGCGCAGGGAAATCCTGATTTAGACATTCCCGGATATGCCTACAACAGGAATACGCACAACCTGGAATGCCTCATGCTGAATCTGGAAAAGCTCTACATCACCGACCGGGAGGAAATCAGGAAGATTCTGAAGTTATCGGACTACGGCAGGCTGGGAAACTACGTCTGGAAAATATTCAATGGGACGAACTGGAACAAGGTGAACAGCAAAGGAGGGTACATCATCTCGGTACTGGCAAGGGAGAAGCGGAGTACGGGAAGCTGATTCCACAGGGCACAAGCTATCAATAACATGTCATGCAGGAAATCAACAACGTGTGATACAAAAAACAAATATCGTGTCGGCAGGATATTAACTCCTTGCCGACACGATATTCATTCCTTCTTCGTCCTTAAAATTGTGACTTATAATTATGCTGATATTCAGCGCAAAACCTCTGCAATTCAATAAAAAATGGCTGGAACACAGCAAACAGTTCCTCATCGTGCTCTTCAAGGTATCGAATTGCCTTATCTACGGATATATCAATATGATGATATTCCACCATGATGTTCAAAGATTCTCTTATTCCGTTCAGAGTGGCGTATTTCCGCAAACGGTCGGTCAGGATAAAATGCCAGATGAAACGTTTGAACCGTACCGGAAGATAGCGGTAATTGATAAGGAGGGAAAGATAAAAATTCCGGGTATACTTCCTCAAGGAGCCCCCGGAGAACGACTCGAAACGGGAAGCCAGCAAATAATCGAAATAAATATCCAACAATACCCCCGAATAGCGTCCGAATTCTGGTTGAAGCCTATGCACCACCTCGCAGACAGCCGGATGATGGTCGGTATAGTCGTCAATAGCGCGGTGAAGCTGAATACCCTTGGCTATATCCGGCGGATAATTCTTATAGGAGCTTCCCTTTACGGCATCGCCTACAAAATTACCCAACTGTACTTTTCTGTTCGGACCGGAAAGGAATATATGTGCCAGATAGTTCATGACAAAAGACTTACCAGCTCCTTACAAAGACGCTCCTTCACCTCTTCCATCGGCACTTCATGTCCCAGCTCTTTCTGCAAAGAAGTGACCCCCTTGTCGATGAATCCGCAGGGATTGATATAGCTGAAATAACGTAAATCGGTATTCACATTCAGTGCCAGCCCATGCATGGTAACAAAATGGCTGCTGCGCACGCCGATGGCACAAATCTTACGGGCACGGGGAGTATCGCCCTCCAACCATACACCCGTTGCCTTCTCCAGGCGTCCGGCCGCGATGCCAAACGAAGCACAAACACGGATTACCGCCTCTTCCAACAGATGCACATACTCCTTCAACCCCAAAGAAAAGTCCTCGAGGTTCAGAATAGGATAGCAGACCAACTGTCCCGGACCATGATACGTAATGTCTCCGCCACGGTCAATATGATAGAGCGTAGCCCCTATCCTGCGCAGTTGTTCTTCTCCCAGCAGCATATTCCCTTCTTTCCCGCTACGCCCCAATGTATAGACATGGGGATGCTCGCAGAGCACAATATGATTGACATAGCACTCTCCTGCCTGCTTGGCATGTACAAGTGCGTCAAACCATTCCGTCTGCCGGCTCCATGCCCCGGCATAAGGAATCATGTCCCAATCTGATATTTCCAGTTTCATGCAAGCAAATATAGCACTTTTTTGAATTCTAAAAAGAACATTTCATTTTAAAAACAGAATGTCTTCCGTTACTTTTTCCCGGAAAAGAATTACCTTTGTGCGAACTCTAAACGACAAAGCGTATGGAATTTCCTCAAGTCGACCTGCCAGTAGACATGATTGCATGGACTGAAGTAACGGAAGACATTCTAAACATATACAAACAGTCGTGCCGCCTGAAAGCATGCATCTTTGCACTTTGTATAGAAGGTTCCATCACGGTATCCATCAATCTGATGGATACGGAAATCAAGCAAGGGGATTTCATTACCCTGCTTCCCGGAACTATCATACAGTTTTACGAACAAAAGGAAAAAGTGTGCCTGGGATTCGTGGGGTTTTCTTCCCATTGCCTCAATGGAGTCAACCTTATCCAGTCTACATTAAGCTCCTTCTCCAACATACTGGAGTATCCGGTACTGGCTATCAACCCTACCGTCGCCTCCTATTTCAAGGACTATTTTGCCTTATGGGCACGCATCACGACCGGTCCCTATCCTCCTGACACCAAAATGGCACAGAGCACTCTGAGCATGCTCCTCAGCGGCATAGACAGAATGTATTGCCACCGTCCGCAGATGCAAAAAGGGAACAAGAGCCGGAAAGAGGAAATATGCCGCGAACTGGTGCAGCTCGTCATCGAAAACTATACCCGCGAACGCCGCGCGCAATTCTATGCCGACAAACTGGGCATCTCCCTGCAACACCTCAGCACCACCGTGAGGCAAGTGACCGGCAGAAATGTATTGGACATCATCGCCCACGTCGTCATCGTAGACGTGAAAGCCAAGCTGAAATCAACCAACATGACCATTCAGGAGATTGCCTATTCCTTGAACTTCCCCAGTGCTTCTTTCTTTGGAAAATACTTCAAGAGGCACATGGGCATGAGTCCGCTGGAGTATAGGAACAGCTGAGAATACAGCCGTCAGAACCTGGAACTCAGACGAAGGCTGCTCAAAGCCACGGATACACAGGAAAGAGCCATGACAGCACCTGCCAGCGCAGGGCTCAGCAGGATGTCATAGACGGGATAGAGTACTCCGGCTGCGACAAAGATACCTACTGTATTATAGATGAAAGCCCAGAACAGATTCCGGTACATGAGGCTCACAGTCTGGCGAGACAACCGGAAAACTTTGGGTAACAGCAGCAGGTCTGAAGTCCTGAGAGTAATCATGGCGGTGTCCATCAACGTATCGGTCCCCTTTCCCATGGCAATGCTTACATCAGCACAACTCAAGGCTCGCGCATCGTTCACGCCGTCACCTACCATGGCGACCGTTTTACCCTGAAGCTGCAGCTTATGGATGAAATCCTCTTTGTCGTCGGGCATGGCATCAGCCACAAAACGCATGATACCCAAACTGCCGGCCACGGAAGAAGCCGTACGCTCACCGTCTCCCGTAAGCATGCATATCTCGACGTCCTGGATACGCAGTTCCCGGATAGCTTCCATAGAAGTCACCCTCAACTGGTCCTTGATGGCAATAACGGCAAGCAAATCGTTCTCACGCCCAAAGTAGACTATGCTGTTTCCGTCCGATTCATATTGCGTCAGCATATCGGCCAGAATATCCGACAAATTGGCTTGATAATCTTTCAGCAGTTTATGGCTTCCTACCCAATATTCCGCACCTTGATAGGCCACTCTGACACCTTTTCCGGCAATGCTTTCGAAACCGTCCAAATGGGCAGGGATAACCTGCTCTTCCCCTTCCAGGGCCGTAACGATAGCTTCTGCCAGAGGATGGTCCGAAGTAGACTCGGCGGCAAGCAGTACATCTTTATAATGCTCCTCCTGCCCTTGCGCCCACAGCCAGCCTATTACCGTAGGATGCCCTTCTGTCAGAGTCCCGGTCTTGTCGAATACCACCACATCCACATTACGCATCTGCTCTAAAGCGGAAGTATCCCTGATCAGGATATGATTGCGGGCAGCTTTATTGAGGCCCGCCGCCAAAGCTACGGGAGTAGCCAGCCCTACCACACACGGACAAGCCACCACCAATACGGACAAAGCGGCAAACAGACCGTGTGACACTACATCTATGCCTCCGAAGAACACCCATATAAAAAAGGTCAGCAGGGAAATGATGAGAATGACCGGAACAAAAAGCTCGGCAACACGGTCGTCAATGCGTTGCTTCTCCGGCAGTACGCGGGCTGCGTTATGCTGCCAGCCTCCCAACCGGCAGATAGCCGCCGACACAGTTCTCCGGGCACGTTCCTCCATAAACTCGCCGGTCAGGGAAAAGGCGATGATGACGGCGGCAACCCCATAATAGACATGCGGTTCCAGCCCGATGCCCAGCCAATAATCCGGGAAGAAAGTGTTGAACACACTGAACAGAAAAGCCACAGAGGTGGTAAGCGCCACCAGACGGTCTATATTGTTGCGGCCCGACCGGGTCCCCTTCCAGGCACCGGTATAAAAAGGAGCGCCGAAAAACAGCAGTACCGGAATTGCCAGTACCATCTGTATTTCACGGGTATAGGGTATATGCACAAAGACTGTAGAAAACAGTATCAGTACGATGGCAAAAAGCCATGCACCGACGACGCGCAATCCCGTGCTGTGCATATCCGGCACGGGATGTGCCTTAGTAATTATATTGCTCATTCGATTTATTTTTTAGATGGTTGTTGTTCCGCTTTAATAAAGCAACAACCGGAATGAGCAGTTTGTTCAATTACTTCTTATCGTCCTGCTTGGTTTCCTTGACAAACTCCGCTTCATAATGGAACTTTTGGAAACCTTCTTTCAACTTTTCCACATTGGTCTTGTCGGCATCATACGTGATGGTTACCGTCTTTGTCTTCAGGTCTGTGTGGAAGTCCTTCAGTCCCTTCTCAAAACGGATGTTATTGTTTATCTTCCTTACACAGTTCTCACACTTCATCTGTGCTACCTTGAACACGGCTGTACGGATGTCTTTCGCCATTGCGGCAGATGCACAGAAGAGTACAACTGCCAAAGTCATTAAAAATCTTCTTGTTTTCATTGTTTCGCTATTGATTTAATAAATAATATTATATTCTCGGCAAGTTAAAACGGACACCTACATAGGCTTTTGCCCCATGCATCGGTCCCCACACCATCGTAGCGTCAAAGTTGCTTCCCCAGGGATTGGAAGCATCAATGATGGGGTTTTCCTGCTTGAAGTTTGTCAGGTTCTCGCCACCGACGTATATAGACCAGCGACGGAAATAGCGCGTCACCTGGGCACTCAACTGCTCGAAGCCGCCATAGCGCCTTTCCCACGACCAGTTGCCGTCTGTCAGTTCGTATGGAGCCGGCATGCGCCCGCCACCGTTCAGTTGCAAAGTCACATCAAACTGCCACAATCCCAAAGGTGTCTGATAAGAAGCCGTCAGCAAACCTTTATACTTGCTGGTAAGGGGTTTCTCCATCAGCTCTCCGTTGTAATTCGTTTTGGCATCCGTCCAACGGTAAGCCGCGGTAAAGGTGAAACCCGGGAAGAACGGATAGCTTGCCTCCACCTGCACTACCTGCGAATAGGAACGGCCGTGAAGGTTGTAGAACAGAACGGCATGCGGGTCCGTATCCATATCCACCACCACCTGCTTGCGGAAATCCGTGTAATAGTATTCCGCATTCAGGTTCAAGGTTTTGCCGAACAAGGGAATATAGGCGGAAGTGCTTGCGCCATAGTTCCAGGCCTCATCCTGGTCAAGACGTTTGGCGATGTCTATCCGGCGGCTACTTGCCAGCAGATAGTTATTCTCGGCCAGCACATGGTTCGTGCGGTATCCTTTTCCTGCCGAAAGACGGAAATGTACATACTCGTTGGGATTGTACTTCACATGGAAACGCGGGGTGACGAAATAGCCGTACTCGCTGCTATGGTCGCCGCGGATGCCACCCATCAGCACCAGTTTATCGTCCCAGTTGTAGGTGTACTGCACGTAGGCGCCGGGGACGGCTTCTTTGGTGAATTTCTTCGTCAAAGGCTGTGCGGCGTCATTGTCCAGGCGGTAGTGCTGGTCGTAGGAGTCATAGTTGAAGCTCAGTCCGGCAGAAAGGCTTTGACGCTTGGTCAGTTCCGTCTCGAACAGCAAGGAGGCATAAGCGTTGTGCTGGTCCACATCGTAGATTTTCCGTCCGTACAAGGCATCCTGCTTGTGCAGGGAGCCGGAAAGGATCAATGCCAGGTTAGTGTTCTTCTCCTTGTTGAATATATAGGCGTTCTTGGTGAAAGCTTCGTAGCGGTCGGTGCCTATACTTATCTTATAAGGGTCTGTCAGAGGCATTTTGCCATGACCGACTTGTCCGCTGTTGCGGTCTTCTGTAAGCACTTTGATGCCTGCCTGGAAGACGTAGCAGTCGCCCATGTATGCCCAGCGGTTCCAGAGGTTGTACTGCTCCACACGGGGGATGTCGGCAAAGCCGTCGTCGTTACTGTCGTGAGCTTTGGTCTCATTCTCGTAATGCGCCAGCAAAGAGGTGCTCCAGCGTTTGGAGAGTTTCACCGTGGCATCGGCATTGGCTTCATAACGGTTAGTACTGCTGGCAAAGAGATTGGCGGAGAACCAGTCGGCTTCGGGCAACTGGGGTTTCTTGAATTCCACATTGATTTGTCCCGTGATGGCCTCATAGCCGTTCTTCACGGATGAACTGCCCTTGCTCACCTGAATACTCTGCATCCATGGCCCGGGTACATAACCCAGTCCGTAGGGGGCGGCAGAGCCGCGGTAGTTGGGGATATTCTCCGTCATCATTTGCACATACGTACCGGACAAGCCGAGAAGCTTGATTTGCTTAGCACCGGTGGCGGCGTCAGAGTAAGTGACGTCCACCGAGGGATTAGTCACAAAACTCTCTCCCAAATTACAGCAGGCGGCACGACTCAACTCGGCGCTGCTTATCATATCTTCATTCATCACACTGTTGCGCAGCTTCATGGTGCCCAACTTACGGCTGACCACATTCACCTCGCTCAGTTCCACCCCTTCGCGCAAGACAATGTCGAGCGTCTCATTGCGGTTACTGACGTGTATCGTATCGTTCTCAAAACCGATAAAGCTGACTACAAGCATATGCTTGTCATTGGGTTTGGACAAGGAGAAAGTACCGTCCGCCGAAGTGGTGGTGCCTTGAGTGGTTCCCTGCCAGAAGAGGTTGGCACCCGCAATCGGGTTGCCCAAATTATCCTTTACCGTTCCCTTTACCTGCGCCTGCAAGGCGGTGAAAGAGAACAGAAGAATGGCTATCAAACTATATTTCATTTCTGTTTTATACTTAAAGAAGTGATTAAAAAACAAACAGTTCCCTCCGGGCAATCCAGGTCATTGCCCCGTATAAAACAACACTAAATGAGAAGCGTGGAATAGAGCGCCAGATAATGACGCGAGCCGACGACATATGGCGGTGCTCCTGAAACAACTCTCGGAGTACAAGCCACCTGCGGCAAGGAGTGATCAAACAGCGGCAGTTGCTCGCAAAACAGTATAAGGAATGGCACGAACGAAACAGACTCGTGTGCATGCTTCACGAAATCCACCTTGTAGTAGACGGCTGTACAGCCGGTATCCTTGCATGTTTTTTGTGAACCACGATGTGCATGATGGCATTTGGAACAGCCGGAGGTGCAGCAACTTTGTGTCGTCTCGCATACGGCACAGCAATACTGAACTACAGAAATCCCCACTCCGCTTATAATGATAAGGGAGGAAAAGAGTACAGCCAGTATGTAACGGAGTTCCTTCATAAGCGCTGCAAAGATAGAAAGTTTTAACCGTTTGCCGGAATTAATTTTTCCTTTTTTATGTGTGCAGTTCGTTAATAAGTTCTATATTTGTCGATAAAGTTTTTTGATTGATATGTTGATTTATAAACGAAATTCAATATGAAAAAGCAAACTGTCAGCCTACTTGTCCTTCTGCTTGCGGCAAGCGGCTTTTTCTTTTCCTGCGGTAACACCGTGAACAAAAACGCATACGCGTTGGAGTTCGACAGTATACAAGTAAACGAAACCGTACATCTCTTCGGAGACACAGCCAAGCCGGCCTGCAACCTCATCCTCAACTTTGCCTACGCCAGCCAGTCATCCGACGTAAGGCTGAAAGACAGTCTGAACACCTTCTTCCTCTCTGCCTGCTTCGGCGACAAGTACATGGCGATGACACCCGAAGAAGCTGTCAAGAAATATACGGAGAAATATGTCGGCGACTACCGCAATGACCTGGAGCCGATGTACAAGAAAGACGAGGAGGACAAGCAGGACGAGCAGAGCATAGGAGCCTGGTATTCCTATTATAAAGGAATCGAAAGCCATGTGCAGTTGTGCAATACCTTGATGCTGACCTACCGTATAGATTACAACGAATATACCGGCGGCGCACACGGCATCTATATGTCCACCTTCCTCAACCTCGACCTAAAGACCCTAAGCCCCATCCGCCTGGACGACCTCTTTGAAGGCGACTATAAGGAAGCGCTGACCGACTTGCTTTGGAAACAGCTGATGGCAGACAACAACGTCAGCACCCGCCAAGAGCTGGAGGACATGGGTTACGCCACCACCGGCGATCTGGAGCCCATCGAGAATTTCTATCTGGACCCAACGGGAATCACCTTCTATTATAATGTATATGAAATTGCCCCATACGTAATGGGAGCAACCAAAATCACGTTGTCTTATGAGGACATAGCCCATCTGATGAACGGTGAATTCATCACATTGAGCAGTGCTATAAAGGCAGACGGTGAATAGGAACTGTAATCAATTGTCTATCAACATAAAATTCACAATGGATTTAATACTCAAATATTTCCCGGACCTGACGGAAGAACAGAAACGGCAGTTTGCCGCACTCTACGACCTCTATCTGGACTGGAACTCTAAGATTAATGTCATTTCACGCAAAGATATAGAGAACTTGTACGAACACCATGTGCTGCACTCTCTGGGCATAGCCAAGGTAATCAGGTTCAGACCGGGGACACAAATTATGGACCTCGGCACGGGAGGAGGCTTTCCGGGAATCCCGCTTGCCATCCTTTTCCCCGAAGTACAATTCCATCTGGTGGACAGCATCGGAAAGAAAGTACGCGTAGCCTCCGAAATAGCCAACAGCATCGGGCTGAAAAACGTCACCTTCCGCCATGCCCGCGCAGAAGAGGAAAAAGGGAAGTTCGACTTTGTGGTGAGCCGTGCCGTGATGCCACTGACAGACCTACTGAAGATTATCCGCAAGAACATCTCCTCCAAACAGCAGAATGCATTGCCCAACGGACTGATTTGCCTCAAGGGGGGCGAATTGGGAAACGAAACCATGCCCGTCAAGAACAAGACCACGTTGTGGGACTTGAAGGAGTTCTTTGAAGAGGAGTTCTTCGAGACAAAGAAAGTAGTATATGTAGGGGGATAAATCTAAATACATAATATGAAAATAAAGAGATTCGAATTTAATATGTTCCCGGAGAACTGTTATGTGCTTTGGGACGAAACCAATGAAGCGGTCGTCATTGACCCGGGCTGTTTTTATGAGGAAGAAAAGCAGACCTTGAAAAACTTCATCATCAAGAATGGGCTGAATGTGAAACATCTGCTGAATACCCATCTGCATCTGGACCATATCTTCGGCAATCCTTTCATGCTGAAAGAGTTCGGTCTGAAGGCCGAAGCCAACCAGGCCGATGAGTTCTGGATTGACGAAGCGCCGAAACAAAGCCGCATGTTCGGCTTCCAACTGCAGGAAGCCCCCGTGCCCCTGGGCACTTATCTGCACGATGGAGACATCATCACCTTCGGCAATACGAAACTGGAAGCCATCCATGTGCCGGGACACTCGCCGGGCAGCCTGGTGTACTATTGCGCGGCAGACCACTGCATGTTTTCGGGGGATGTGCTGTTTCAAGGCAGCATCGGCCGTGCCGACCTTGCCGGCGGCAACTTCGACGAACTGATAGAGCATATTTGCAGCCGTCTGTTCATCCTGCCCAACGACACGATTGTCTATCCCGGACACGGAGCACCGACTACCATAGGAATAGAAAAAGCGGAGAATCCGTTCTTCCGGTAAATATACAGCAAACTTTTAAATCATTACAGCCATGAAAAACGACCTATTGGCCTACCGCCACATCGGCATCAGCGAAAAAGACGAGGAGAAGATGCTCCAAAAAATAGGAGTGAAAAGCCTGGACGAGCTGATTGATAAAACCATTCCTGCCAACATCCGCCTGAAAGAACCGCTGGCTCTGCCCAAGACAATGACAGAGTACGAATTCGGACAACATATTGCAGGGCTGGCTGCCAAAAACAAACTTTACACAACCTATATCGGTATGGGATGGTACAACACCATCACTCCTGCCGTTATCCAACGGAATGTATTCGAGAACCCCGTTTGGTACACTTCCTATACCCCCTATCAGACCGAAGTCTCACAAGGACGCCTGGAAGCCCTGATGAACTTCCAGACTGCCGTATGCGACCTCACCGGCATGCCCCTTGCCAACTGCTCCCTGCTGGACGAAGCAACTGCCGCAGCCGAAGCCGTGACGATGATGTATGCCCTGCGTCCGCGCGACATGCAGAAATCGGGCGCCAACGTGGTATTTGTTGACGAAGCCGTCTTCCCGCAGACGCTGGCAGTAATGACTACCCGTGCCATTCCGCAAGGTATCGAGCTGCGTATAGGAAAATACCATGAAATGGAATTCACACCGGACATCTTCGCCTGCGTACTGCAATATCCCAACGCCGCCGGCAACGTGGAAGATTATCGCGCCTTCGTGGAAAAAGCCCATGCAGCCAACTGCAAAGTGGCCGTTGCCGCCGACATTCTGAGCCTTGCCCTGCTCACCCCTCCGGGAGAATGGGGGGCCGACATCGTCTTCGGAACCACACAACGGCTCGGTATACCGATGTTCTACGGCGGACCGTCGGCAGCCTACTTTGCCACCCGCGACGAGTACAAGCGCAATATGCCGGGACGCATCATCGGCTGGTCGAAAGACAAATACGGCAAGCTGTGCTACCGCATGGCGCTGCAAACCCGCGAGCAACATATCAAGCGTGAAAAGGCGACTTCCAACATCTGTACCGCGCAGGCACTGCTGGCTACAATGGCAGGATTCTATGCCGTATATCACGGTCCGGAAGGCATCCGCACCATTGCAGAACGCATCCACAGCATTGCCGTATTCCTGGAAGAAAGTATCAACAGACTGGGGTACAAGCAGGTCAATGCACAATATTTCGACACGCTCCGCTTTGCACTGCCCGACACCATTTCGGCACAGCAGATACGTACCATCGCTCTAAGCAAGGAAGTGAACCTGCGTTATTTCAAGAATGGAGATGTAGGCATGAGCATTGACGAAACTACGGATATAGCTGCCGTCAATGTACTGCTCTCCATCTTTGCCATTGCCGCCGGAAGGGATTGGGAAAAGACAAGCGACGTACCCATGGCAAGTAGCATCAGCGCGGAGATGAAGCGCCAAAGCGCCTATCTGACACACGAAGTATTCAACAAATACCATACGGAAACGGAGATGATGCGCTACATCAAGCGCCTCGATCGCAAGGACATCTCACTGGCACACTCCATGATTTCCCTCGGCTCGTGCACCATGAAACTGAATGCCGCCGCAGAGATGCTGCCGCTCAGCCGTCCGGAATTCATGAACATGCATCCCCTGGTGCCCGAAGACCAGGCCGAAGGTTACCGCGAACTGATAAGCAACCTCAGTGAAGAGCTGAAAATCATTACCGGCTTTGCCGGCGTCAGCCTGCAACCCAACTCCGGTGCGGCAGGCGAATATGCCGGACTCCGCGTCATCCGCGCCTATCTGGAAAGCATCGGGCAAGGGCACCGCAACAAGGTGCTGATACCTGCATCCGCACACGGCACCAACCCGGCATCCGCCATCCAGGCAGGCTTTACCACTGTGACCTGCGCCTGCGACGCACAAGGCAATGTGGATATGGCCGACCTGCGCGCCAAAGCGGAAGAAAACAAGGCGGACCTCGCCGCCCTAATGATCACCTACCCTTCCACACACGGTATCTTTGAAACGGAAATTGTGGAAATCTGCCACATTATACACGCCTGCGGTGCGCAGGTATATATGGACGGCGCCAATATGAATGCCCAAGTAGGCTTGACGAATCCCGGCTTTATCGGTGCGGATGTCTGCCATTTGAATCTGCACAAAACGTTCGCCTCTCCTCACGGTGGCGGCGGACCGGGCGTAGGTCCCATCTGCGTGGCAGAGCATCTGGTTCCGTTCCTTCCGGGACACAAATTGTTCGGCAATGCCGCCAACCAGGTGTCCGGAGCTCCTTTCGGCAGTGCAGGTATCCTCCCCATTACTTACGGCTATATCCGCATGATGGGAACAGAAGGGCTGACACGGGCCACAAAGATAGCCATCCTCAGCGCCAACTACCTGGCAGCCTGCCTCAAGGATACATACGGCATCGTTTACCGCGGTGCTACCGGCTTCGTAGGACACGAAATGATATTGGAATGCCGTAAGGTGCACGAAGAGACGGGCATCAGCGAAAACGACATCGCCAAGCGCCTGATGGATTATGGATATCATGCCCCTACCCTCTCCTTCCCGGTACACGGCACACTGATGATTGAACCGACGGAGAGCGAAAGCCTTGCCGAACTCGACAACTTTGTCCACGTGATGCTGACCATCTGGGACGAGATTCAAGAGGTGAAGAACGGCGAAGTCGACAAGACGGACAACGTGCTGGTGAATGCCCCGCATCCCGAATACGAAGTGGTAGCCGACACATGGGAGCACAGCTATACCCGCCAAAAGGCAGCCTACCCGATAGAAAGCGTGCGCGAAAACAAGTTCTGGGTGAACGTGGCACGTGTAGACAACACGTTGGGAGACCGTAAACTGTTGCCCACATGCTATGGATGCTTCGACTGATGAAAAGAAAGCGTAACGGACTATTTTATAGTAAAAAAGAAGAAACCATCAATTCCATCTCCCATGGCATCGGCATTGCCATGGGAGTAATTGTAAGTGCACTATTCCTGATAAAATGCTACCAGGCACAGAACCTTTGGGCAGCATGCGGCGTATGGCTCTATCTGTTCGGCATGGGCGGCTCCTATCTTGCCTCCACACTTTACCACTCCCTGAAACACCATAATCCGTGGAAACGGCGCTTGCGGCATTGGGACCATGCAGCCATCTATTGGCACATTGCAGGCAGTTACTCCCCCATCACACTCATTGCATTGAGAGAGGACGGCGGTTGGGGCTGGGGACTGTTCGGCTTCGTCTGGCTATGCGCCATTATCGGCACTGTTGTCAGCTTCCGCAAGATGGAGGAGCACAGTTACGTGGAAACAGTGTGTTACATCCTGATGGGACTGTCCGTACTGGTAGTATTCAAGCAGCTTTTCGCCCTCTCCCCCACAGCCTGCTACTGGATTATTGCCGAGGGGGTATGCTACATCACGGGAGCCGCCTTCTACTCCTTGCGCAAGGCACGGTACATGCATTCGGTTTTCCATTTCTTTGTATTGGGCGGTTCAGCCTGCCACATGGTGGCTGTATGGGACATACTGGTGAAGATGCTGTAAGCAAACGGCAAGCGCACAACCGCTAAAAGAAGTTAATAAGTATCTCTCCCCCTTGCTTTTCTCCATAACTTACCCTACGTTTGCAGTGTTGTACATCAGTACAACACTAATAAAGTTATGATAACGATAGAGAACACAAGCTACGGATACAAGTCCAATCCACTTATTTTCAACAACATATCTTTGGAAATAGGAAACGGTATATATGGACTTCTGGGAGAAAACGGCGTAGGCAAAACGACGCTGATGCATCTCATCTGCGGACTACTCTTTCCCAAAAACGGAAAGTGCAGCATAGACGGAAGAAACACGGCAGAGAGACAGTCCGAAGGGTTGGCCCGTTACTTCTTCCTGCCCGAAGAGTTGCAGATGCCTACCGAAAGCATCGCCAGCTTCGCTGCACGCCATTCCGTATTCTATCCACATTTCAATCAGGAAGAATTCGACCTGAACCTGGAAGAGCTGAAAATCAACCGGAAACAAAAACTCTCTTCCGTCTCCTACGGACAACAGAAGAAGGCAATGCTGGCATACGCCTTTGCCCTGCATACTCCATACACCCTACTCGACGAACCGACAAACGGGCTGGACATCACCTCTCGCCAAGCCTTGAAGCGTATCATCAGCCGCAGCATGGACGATGAAAGCACGCTGCTCATCTCCACCCATCAGGCACACGACTTCGAGAACCTGCTGGACCACCTCATCATCCTTGGCAAAGGCGAAATATTACTGAACCGTTCGCTGGACGAAATCAGCAACCGGCTTCTCTTTGCCCGTACGGACATTCTGCCGGAAGAAAGCATCTACAGCGAAGAGAATCTATCGGGTTATTTCTCCATCATTCCCAACGAGGACGGAGAGGAGAACACACCGGACATCGAGCTGCTGTATAAAGCGGTGCTGCAACAACCGGAAAAGATACAGAGCATGTTTCAATGAAAATCTATCATACAAACAGAACTATGAACGCAACTTTTAATCTGAAACGCTTCCTGCTACTGGAACAATATAAAAGGAATGAGACCGGCAGACACCTGCTTTGGTCGGCAGCCGTCGTATCGTTCATCTGCATCCTGTGCATCCTCTACGACATAAACCGCGGTGGAAGTTACTACGGCAAACATACCTCTGCCACCGAATTCTCCCGCTACGTACTATGGTTTATCCTCATGGCCCCCTGCCTGCTGGAAACAAATTTCAGCAAACGCAGCTCCACTCTCGATATACTGCTGCCGGCATCGGCATTCGAGAAGTTCCTGCATGTCTGGATAAAATACCTGCTGCTGCTTCCCCTATTCTGCGGTCTACTGATAGCCTGCCTCAAAGGTCTGCTGTCCTTAAGCGGCAGCGAGTTCCTGCAGTATTTCGCAACGCACATCACGATGTTCCGGATACACAACACCCAGATACTGACCTATGTAATCCTGCATGCTTCCGCCTTCATCGGATACTTCGCCTTCAGCCGGCAAGTCCTGCTGAAAAGCTTCACCATCTTTGTAGGCTCCATTGCCGTCTGCATAGGAATTGTAACTTTTGTGGCCTCCCTCATGCCCGAAGCCAGAGCGGACGGATATTGGATGGATAACATTGCCACATGGCCCCACACCAACTATCCGTTGTCGGCCGGTGCACAAGCCATCGTGACTTTCTGCAATTATGCGGCTCCCATCAGTGTGCTGCTCGGTTCATGGGTATCGAGCTACTTCCTGCTCAAAGAAAAACAACTGTAGCCTATGGACTTCAAGACCAACAAACCGATATACCAGCAGATTGTAGACTTCTGTTTCAGCAAGATTCTCACCCGCGAATGGCGGGCAGAAGAGCGGGTGGTATCCGTGAGGGAGCTCTCCACACAACTGGCAGTGAACTCGCGCACCGTGCTGAAGGCCTATGAATACCTCCAGACGGAGGACATCATCTACCCGGAACGGGGAATGGGGTTCTACCTCTCCAAAGATGCGGTGAAGAAAGTGATGCGAATACAGAAGAAAGAGTTTTTTGACAACCAGCTTGCCGACATGTTCCGCAGCATGGAGCTACTCGGCATCAGTATAGAAGAAATAACAGAACGATATAACAAACTTAAAAAAGACGGTTCATGAAGAGATACGCAAAGACTGCATTATGGATTACCTTCGGACTCCTCTTCGGACTTACGATTGTCAAAGTTTCGACACTGATGTACGAGATTTATTCCTTCATGCATTCCTAACTTTCATCGGACAGACGAGGAAAGTATAAACAACTGATATACAAGCTTCAGCATCTTCCCTTAGCGGGAAGAGTGACTTTTACATCCCTATCCAACAGTAACAGACTAATACAAACGATTATGAAAACCAAACTTTTTTTACTATTGCTTGCCCTCTCCGTACTCCGTACGCAGGCACAGAGCCTCTCCATCAAAGGACGCGTCACGGACGCCTCGCAAGAAGCAGTTATAGCCGCCAATGTGTCATTATGGACCATAGACTCTACTTTGGTGACCGGAGTAACCTCGGATGCACAAGGCAAGTTCGCCCTCCATAAAATCAAGGCAGGCGACTACCGCCTTTCCATCTCCTTCATCGGCCTCCAAAGTGAAAACATACTGCTGAAACTGAATAAAAGCCTCGACCTGGGCGATGTACAGTTGCAGGAAGATGCCGTGAGCCTCGGTGAAGTGACGGTATCTGCCAGCAATGTGCTGCAGCGGGTAGACCGGCAAATCATCCTGCCTTCCGAAAGCCAGCTCAAACGCTCGTTCGGTGCCTACGACCTGCTGAACAATCTCGGCATTGCCCGTCTGCAAGTGGACAATCTGAGCAACAGCATGAGCGTCAGCGGTGGCGGGGCCGTACAAACCCGTATCAACGGCATTAAAGTGACAGACAAGGAGATAGCGGCCGTCAGAGCCAAAGACGTACTGCGTGTGGAGTTCATCGAAGACCCCGGCAAGCAGTACGGAGACGATGAGCTGGGCGCCGTAGTCAACATTATCCTGCGCCGCCGCGAAACGGGCGGTGTTGTGAACTTCCAACTCTCCGATTCGCCCCACACCCTATGGGGAGAGAATTTCCTGAGCGCGAAGTTCAATTACAAGAACTCCGAATGGGGCATCGACTACTTCAACAAGAACGGCAAGTATCACAGCCGCCTCGAATCCCACGAAACCTTCTATCTGGGCGACCGCACCATCGACCGCATCAAGGAAGGCATCGAAGACGAGTCGCCCTCTCTGAGCTTCATCAACAACCTGAATCTGACGTACAATCTGACGAAAGCGGACAAATATGTATTCAATGCCATCTTCCGTAACAACCTCAGCAATGCCCCCTACCAGAATGAACTGAACAAGATGTGGGCAGTGGGCAGCACGGAGTCCATCTATTCGTACGTCAACAACCACACATCCAGCTACTCTCCGGCGCTCGACCTTTACTTCCAGCATACCCTGCCCCATCAGCAGAGCATCCAGATGAATGTGACGGGAACGCTCATCCATACCAAGAACAACCGGAAATACAAGGAGTACAAGGACGAGAACGCACCGCTGGCAGACATCCAGACATTAGTGGACGGCGACAAGCGCTCCGTCATCGGCGAAGCCATTTATGAAAAGAGCTTCAAGGAGGTGAAGCTGAGCGGCGGTGCCCGCCACTATCAGATGCGGACAGAGAATGAGTATAAAGGTTCCAACCCTACCACTTCGAAGATGGACCAGTCGCAGACATCCGCTTTCTTCGAGGTGCAAGGCAAGGTAAAGGACTTCAGCTATGCGGGCAGCGTAGGCATGACGCGCGCCTGGTTCAAGGAGAGTGAGGAAGACCATGCCTACTATACCTTCACGCCCACCGTGCGGTTGAGCTATAATCTGAAGAAGGCGGGATTCCTGCGCTACCGGTTCAACATCAGTCCTGCCATACCGTCGCTCGGCTCGCTGACTGATGTGGAGCAGGCGATGGACACGATACAGATAGTCCGCGGAAACCCGTTGCTGAAAACGTATCAACAGTTCACGAACTCCTTGTCTTACAGCTATTCGAAGAAGCAGTTCAATGCCAATCTGAGCGTACGCCACCAGTATTATGACAATCCCATCATGGAAAGCATCTTCGTGGAGGACGGCAAACTGATACTGAAGGATGAAAACCAGCGGTCGTTCCAAAGCCTGAATACGGAACTGATGGCCGGCATAAATGGCGCTACACTGTTCGGACTGAAAGATTTCCTGACGCTTTATGCTTCGGGAGGATATACGCGCAGTTGGTCGGAAGGCCTGAACTATAGCCATATGTACGATGAATTCTATTACAGCGTGATGGCACAAGTGCAATATAAAGACTTCTCGCTGCTCGGGCAGTTCCGGAAAGTGCAGAACAATTTCTTCGGCGAAACCATCAAGAAGAACGAAAACCAGACGGCATTCATGGCAATGTACACCCGGCAGAACCTTCAGGCGGGAATCGGTATTATGTTTCCTTTCACCAATAACTATAAAGTGGGAAAAGAAAGAATCAGCAAAGTGGCTCCTTTCCGTTCCGAGACATTCGTCAGGGAGACGGGACAGATGGTCGTGCTGCGCGTGGGTTATACATTCGAGTTCGGACGCAAGCACAAGGCAGGCAACAAGGGGCTGAACAACAGTGATACGGACAGCGGCATCATCAATATGCAGCGATAACCCATTTCCTCTGTGAAGAGGAAGCCCAACGGAGAGTGGCGGAATTATACGTTATTTTGCTTCATGTATGATTAATTACCTGACCGCCACCTCTCCTGCGGGTATCTCTGTTTAGCGGATGATGGTCACCGTACCTTCCTTCACCTTTTTCTCCTTCACCGGAGCATCGGCGGGAGCATATCCCAGGGCTGCGCAGCCATATACCTTATGGCTCTCGGGTACACCCAGCTTTGTCAAGAAAGCGCGGACATCGGGGTCGTCGCAGGTCTGCCCCAACTGGTTAATCCAGCAGGAACCGATGCCGAGGGACTTGGCTGCAAGAAAAATATTCTCCAGAGCGCAAGCGCAATCCATAGCAGCCCACCATTGGGTAGGCTCGTTGGAGACAATGACCAGCGTGGGGGCATGATAGTAGCAGCAATAAGTCTGGCTATGTCCACGTTCCCGTGTATGAGGGTCGTCACTCTTGGCAAAGGCGCCTTTGATTTTATCATTCAACTCTTTCAGTACTTCCTTATTCTGAATGGCAGTGAAGTGCCACGTCTCCAAATGCATACCGTTGGGGGCATAAGTAGCCGCCTCAAGGATAAGGTTCAAATCTTCTGCGGAAACTTGCTGTTCCGTATAGGCACGGACGCTGCGGCGTGCCTTGATGGTTTGTAATGTCTCGTTCATTTGTTTATTTGAGAATTGATAGTTGATAATGCACATCAGTACGTGTTCAGTGGGGCTGTTTCACCGTTTCACCAGCCCAATCTTTACATTCAGCTTGAAGTACCAGACGCCGTTCTCGCGCTCCAAGAAGCCGTATTTATCTTTCTCTACGGCACCTTTCTCCAAACGTGTGTTCTGATAAAGGAAGTCTGCAAAGACCTGCGGACGGGATTTGTGGTAGCAAAGTACCTGCCCGCTGCCGTCCGTCAGAAAGATGCCTTCGACGGCAGAGTCCGTACCGTTATAAATTTTGGCAGGGCGCATGCCGAGGGCAAGTGCCAGCAGGAACTGCTTCATCTTGAACTCGTAGAAGCGGTGCTTGTTTATCAACTCGTCCTTTATCTTCAACGGATTCATCTCCTTGATGCGCTCCGTCAATTCGCTGATGCGGGTGATGCCGTCCAAGTGCATCAAGCGCACCATCTCGGCAAGCATGCGGGGGAAGTGGAGGTCTATCATCAGCAAGTTGCAGCGGAACACGCGGTCGGCAACGTCGGCATACTTCAGCACGCCGCCCAGTCGCTCAATCATCATCATGCGTTCTGCCACTTCCGTAGGAGATTCCGGCAGGGCATTCACCTTGTTCACCGTGGGCACGGCAAACTTGACACCGCTTTGCTCCAGCTTCAGATTCGCCGTACGCCCTCCGTCCAGCAACGGATTCATCGGGGTAAGACGACAACGGACATTGAAGCCCGTTAGCGGAGCTTCGGGATGCCAGAAAGCTACGGAGAAATCGGTACGGTCCTCCGTCTTTGCTTCCAGGTCGAAGATATTGACAGCATCCAGGAAAGCTTCCAAGCCTTCAGTCACTTCCACTTCCTCGCCCGAAACGTTCTTCAACAGATGCAGAACCAACTCTGCCGCATCACCAAAGTCTTCGCGGGGGAAACGCAGTTCCTCCTTCTCGCCCGGAACAAACGAACCGTCCTTCCCGGTAGTTCCGCTGACAATGCGCACTTCCTGCTCTTCGATATAGTAACGGCGCGTACCGTCATGCTCTTCCCTCTGTATCAAGGCAACGGGCCAGCGCAGGGTTTCGTCTTTTTCAGCTTTCGGTGTGCCCGGTGACACGGCTCCATCCGCCAGCAGGCGAAAGAAGGTGTAGAGCTCGCCCAGTTCTCTTTTTGTTGCACTAAATGCCATAAACTTTCTTTTGTTTAAAGGGGGGGAGTCAGCCTTTCATAAGAAGTGGTACCGTTTCCGCAAAGAAAACAGTCTGTTCCTCATAGGAAAACAACTTGTTCCGTTAAAGGAAACGAACAACTTCCCTATTAAAAGGGGCTCTTATCCCATTTGTTGTATTATTCAAACCTCAATGTTTCTACTTTCTCCAACCGTGCCCGCAACTTCGGCATCATGGACTGACGGATGCGGAGCGTCATACGGCAGTCCATATCATACGACTGTTCCAGAATTTCCGGCTCCTCCTCCTTCACCACCCGCATCACATCGTTCATGAAAGGATATTCGAAAAGGAAGGTAACCGTCTCATCCACGGTCTTTTCAATAACGGTGGCGGCAGCAATGGCTTCGGCGGCGGCGGCTTTATAGGCTACAATCAGTCCGCTCGTACCCAATTTGATGCCTCCGAAATAACGCACTACGATAATCAATATATCCGTCAGTTCGTTGGAATTGATTTGTCCCAGAATCGGCTTGCCTGCCGTACCCGATGGTTCGCCGTTGTCGTTGGCACGGAAGTCCTTCCGCTCATGGCCCAACATGTAGGCATAGCACACGTGGCGGGCGTCGTAGTATTTCTTCTGGTAAGTTTCCAGATGCGCCTTCACCTCCTCTACTGTACGCACCGGCAGGGCAATAGCAATGAACTTGCTGCGCTTTTCAGTGTAAATGCCCTCGGAAAGGGCAACGATGGTTTTATACGTATCTTCGCTCATGCTGCAAAGATAATGCAAACCGAAGAGAGAACTTTCATGCTTGCATGAAAAAAGTTATGTTGAAGTGCAGCTTATCTTATCTAAAGATAATGCAAAATCAAAAGCAGCAGAAATAAGCAAGCTGATTTCTGCCGAAAAGAGTTATCTTTGTACGAAGAATCAGATTTATAATCAAACAGAAAAAATGACAGACGGAATCAAGACATTGCACTATTCGGACCTCTTCCTGGCAATGTATTTCGAGGGAGGGAGAAGCTGCACGCACCGGAATCATTCGCACGTGTTAGTATATATGTACTCCGGTGAAATGGTTATCGATGAAAGAGGCAAAATCACTCGGCTGCATAAAGGAGACTGTGCCTTTATCCGTAAAGACTTTAGTGTGCAAATGACCAAACAAGCCTGGAATGGAGAGCAGTTCAAAGCCATTTTCCTGATGTTCACTCCCAAGTTCCTGCGTGACTTTTACAGCAGGCTGAACCGTGACATCCTGCCTAAAGATGCCAAACGGGATAAAATAAGCTTGTACAAGCTACCTTCCAACCGCCCCGACATTGTAAGTCTGTTCGAATCCATGACACCCTATTTCGATTCGAGCATCCACCCGACTGAGGAGTTGCTGCAACTGAAAAGGATGGAGGGGATATACGTGTTGCTCAATACGAGTAAAAACCTGTATGCTTCCGTTTTTGATTTTGCAGACCCGTGGAAAATAGACATATTGGACTTTCTGGAACACAATTACATGAACGACATATCCATGGAAGAAATGGCCAATTATACCGGCCGCAGCCTATCCACGTTTAAACGCGATTTCAGAAAATGCAGCACACTCTCCCCACGGGAATGGCTGATACAGCGCCGCCTCGAAGCCGCCCGTGAGCTGATACGGAAAGGAGGGCGCAAAGTCTCGGAAATCTGTTTTGAAGTAGGCTTCAAGAACCTCTCCCATTTCTCGAAGGCTTATAAAGCCACCTACGGTATTCCTCCGACAGAAGACATACAGCAGGAAGTGAGTCTCACATAGATTGCGGAGCTTTTTCTATCCGTGGACTGCACGGCAAAGCATATTGAACCGTACAACAAAGCCATTGTAGCATAGCCTCCTTACATTTGTACCCGAAAAATGATTAGAGTGTACAACAAATTAAATCAAACGATTATGAAAAGTATTTTTGAAAAAGATTTGTCGGGAGAGATGGTTTCACCCAACGAACCGGGCTACGATGCATTAATTGACGACATTTTCGCTACCATCAAGATTGCCACAGAAATGAATACGGGTTACCGCACCCCCGAAGAGGTACACGAATATATGGGCAAGATTCTCGGTAAACCGCTTGAAGAAAGTACAACGGTGTTGCCGCCACTCTACATCGACTACGGTAAGCCTGTCACTATCGGAAAAGGGTGCTTCATCCAGCAATGCTGCACTTTCTTCGGTCGCGGCGGCATAACGATTGGCGATGAAGTATTTATCGGACCGAAAGTCAATCTGATTACAATCAACCACGACCCCGATCCGGAGAATCGCAACGCTACCTATGGCCGTCCGATTATCATTGAGGATAAGGTATGGATAGGAATCAATTCGACCGTCCTTCCCGGAGTACGTATTGGCTACGGCGCAATTATCGGGGCGGGCAGTGTAGTGACCAAAGACGTTCCTCCTATGACTGTGGTAGCCGGAAATCCAGCCAGATTTATCAAGAAAATCAATGAAACACACCGAAAAGATTAAAGCAGATTCATGAAAAAAATAGTGATTGCCATCGATTCCTTCAAAGGATGCCTCACCTCGGCAGAAGCCGGAGAAGCTGCCGCCCAAGGGGTACATGCCGCATGTCCCGAACGCCGGACCATCGTGCTCCCCGTGGCCGACGGTGGAGAAGGCATGCTCGACGTCCTGCTTGCAGCCAGTAACGGAAAACGTATCACCGTCCGTGCCCACGACCCGTTGATGCAACCGTGCGATGCCAGTTACGGCATCTCCGGAGACGGCAATACCGCATTCGTAGAAATGGCTGCCATCAGCGGCCTGCCACTGGTTCCTGCCGACAAAAGGAATCCAATGAAAACCACCACCTTCGGAACGGGCGAACTGATACGCGATGCCTTGGAACGGGGATGCCTCCGTTTCATCATCGGACTTGGAGGGAGCGCCACGAACGATGCCGGTCTGGGAATGCTGCAAGCATTGGGATTCCGTTTCTTCGATAAAGAAGGACACGAAGTGGGAAGCATGGAAAAAGGCATCGCCCTATGCGGTGCCCTTCTATCGGAAATCAGCTCCATAGACATCTCTTCTGCCCATCCCACACTGAAAAAGGCATGTTTCACGGCGGCGTGTGATGTACGCAATCCTTTCTTCGGTCCCAATGGAGCAGCCCACGTATTCGCTCCCCAAAAAGGAGCAGACGCGGATATGGTGAAGGAACTGGATGTTGCTATGCAGCATCTTTCGGACGTCATATTCCGCACTACCGGCAAAGACGTATCCTTGCATCCCGGTGCTGGTGCGGCAGGCGGTATGGGGGGCGGTCTCCACGCATTTCTGGATGCACAGTTGAAACCCGGCATAGAGCTTCTTTTGGAAACTCTGGACTTTGCAGAAAAGATTAAGGATGCCGACCTCCTCATCACCGGAGAAGGGAAATCGGACCGGCAGACTCTTATGGGGAAAGTACCTTCGGGCATCTTGCAGGAAGCAAGGAGGCAACATATTCCCGTCATCCTGCTGGCAGGAGCGATAGAGGATGCCGGGATACTGAATGCAGCTGGATTCCGGGGCGTATTCTCCATTACCCCCTCTCCCGTCTCTTTGGAGCAGGCCATGCAGCCTGAATTTGCTCAAGAAAATATCCGAAGGACAGTGGAGCAAATTTGCCGGATTTTCTTTTAACTCCCTCTAACTCCTTTAACATACCGATAGCACCAGATACCGACTACATCGGCAATCAGCCAGCCGATGGGGATGGACCACCAGATGCCTGTCACCCCAATCTCAGGTATCGAAGCAAACCAATAAGAAAGAACTACACGGGTGCCCAGCGACAGCACGGTCAGCACAACAGACATGCCCGGCATACGGATGGCCCGGTAGTATCCGTACAGCAAAAACAAGATGCCGATGCCACAGTAGAAAGCACCTTCGATGCGTAGGTACGCCACTCCCACCGCAATAATCTCCGTTTCGTCCGGACGGACAAAGATAAGCATCAACGGTTTGGCAAAGATGAAAACCAATACGGACACAAGGAGCGAAAAAACAACAGCCGTGACAAATGCACTGCGAACACCCCGGTGGATACGGTCGTAACGTCCGGCCCCGAAGTTCTGTGCAATAAAGGTGGAAAAGGCGTTCCCAAATTCCTGCACGGGCATATAGGCGAAAGAGTCAATCTTCACAGCTGCCGCAAAAGCTGCCATTACCGCTGTTCCAAAGCTGTTGACAAGTCCCTGTACCATCAGGATTCCCAGATTCATCACCGACTGTTGGACGCAAGTCAGTGTAGAGAAGGAAGCTATTTCCTTCAAGCAAGTACGGTCAAAACACATATCTTCATGATGCCATCGCAGTTCCGGACGCCTTCTGTAAGTATAAATGATGATGCCCAGAGCAGCTACTCCTTGAGCGAGGACAGTGGCCGCAGCCGCACCCTGAATCCCCCAATCCAGTTGTAGGATAAAAAACAAGTCGAGCGCTATATTCAGAACGACAGAAACTGCCAGAAACCAAAGCGGAGTGACAGAATCCCCTACTGCACGCAGCAGAGATGCGTAGAAGTTATAGATAAAGGTGAAAACTATACCGCAGAAGATTATCCACAAGTAGCTGCGCATCATGCCGTATATGTCTTGCGGGACCTGCAACAGCCGGAGAATAGGGTCGAGCCAGATAAAAACGGCTACATTCAGTATCAATGTCACGATACCTATCAGTACAAACGAACTGAATATGCTACGACGCAGTGCTACATGGTTTCCGGCACCATAATGTAAAGAGAACACAGTGCCACTGCCCATCGCCAGTCCCAGCAAAACGGATATAAGGAAAACCATCAATGTGTATGCCGAACCGACCGCCGCCAACGCCCCTGCACCAATGCATTGGCCTACAATGAGCGTATCTGCAATGTTGTAGCATTGCTGCAAAAAAGACCCTACCATCATGGGTAGGGTAAAATGTAATAAAGTACCGGTTATGCCTCCTTGAGTGAGGTCTCCTTTCCGTAGCATCCTGCTTTTGTTTTTAAGAGTTTCATTTCCGGGTACAAAGATACAAAACCCTCCAACAAATCATCTGGACTCGACGAAGAAAGAGGCATGTAATAAAAAAAGCAGAGGGTTAACCTCTGCTCTCCATACTGTTTTTGTCAGGATTCAGAATCTTTACGACCTGACGAACATCTCTCTTGTCTGCATTACCGTAAAGGCCAATCTGTTGTCCGGGTACTGTTCCCTTTTCATGTTCTGCCTGGGACAATGCTACTTTCGGGTCAATATGCCCTGCTTTCTTATCTATATTCATACCTATTGAGTTTTTCTAAATTCTTATATGAGAACAAGATAAAAAAGCAAATTGTTCAGCAGTGTCACGAGATATTTAGTAATTCCACTTCAAATATCAGTGTGGAATACGCCGGAATGGGTCCACTGGTACGTGTACCGTATCCCATGGTGTAAGGGATATATACAATCCAACGACTTCCGGGATGCATTCGTAGCAAGGCAATCTGCCAGCCCTCAATCACTTCATTCAGACGAAAAGCCTCCGGACAATTCCGTTTCCACGAATTATCGAACTCACGCCCATTGATAAGAGTGCCTTTATAATGCACAGATACTACACTGTTGAGACGTGGTGTCAGACCGTCTCTGCCTTCCTCCAATACCCGATAAAGTATGCCGCAAGGCAATTCCTTGATTCCTTCTGCCGTACGCAACTGTTCCAGAAACTGTTCGTTCTGCAATTTATATTCTTCTTTTCTACCCATATTGACTTTTTCAATACTTTACAATAATTTGTGCACTGCTTTCTTGCAGTTCCGCATATCCTTTTCCGTCAGCTCAGGATGCTTCTTAGTACCTCCCCTCTCAATGGTTTTCACAATCTTGAAACCACTCCATTTCAGAATCTCCCTGAAAGCTCTCACCACACCGTGCGTCTGATTATAGAGAATATTGAAAGGATAAGGGGTAGTACAAGTACTTACCACAATCGCTTTCTTGCCCTTATGAAGCGGAAGGGGCATCCCCCAAGAGTTCTCCCCCATCATACCGTAAACCATACGGTCGAAAAGCACTTTCACTTCTCCCGGCATGTTTCCCCAATAGCAAGGGGCACCGATTATCACTGCATCGGCTTCTTTCATAGACTGCAACACTCTCTGTGCCCCATCCTCGGGCAGACAACACTTCAATGAACTGCGACACTTCATGCAACCGATGCAGGGATGTACCTGCAACTGTGGAACGTCTATATAAACTGTTCCAACTCCGCAGCCTTCAAGTTCCTGCTTCATCAGCTCCAACATTTTCGACATGTTGCCATGACGGCGGGGACTACCGTTAAGAATCAATACCTTCATTGTATACTCTCAATTTTTCGGCAAAGGTCGGCATTTTCTACATAATAACCTTTCTGTTTTAATCCGAAAAAAACGGGGATGTCTTTTAGTGGAAGACATCCCCGTTTCAGTTTATATCAATTCATTTAGTCCAGTTTATGAATCACCAACCCCGAACGCAACTTCGGCTCAAACCAAGTTGTCTTGGGAGGCATGATGTTGCCCGTATCGGCGATGTCCATCAGCTGCTTCATGGAAACGGGATAGAGGGCCAATGCCACTTTCATCTCACCGCTGTCCACCCGCTTCTTCAACTCTTCCAAACCACGGATGCCACCTACAAAGTCGATACGCTTGTCGGAACGGAGGTCTTTGATGCCAAGCACTTCATCCAGTATCAGATTGGAGGAGATGGTTACATCCAGTACACCAATGGGGTCGTTATCATTATAAGTACCCGGTTTGGCAGTAAGGCTGTACCACTTTCCGTCCAGATAGAGGGAGAAGTTATGCAGTCCGGACGGCTTATAGATGTCCTCACCTTTCTCCTCCACGATGAAATTCTTGCCCACAGCGGCCAGGAACTCTTCGGGAGTCATGCCGTTCAAGTCCTTCACCACCCGGTTATAGTCAATAATAGTCAACTGGTTGGCAGGGAAGCACACGGCCATGAAGTAATTGTACTCTTCGTCACCACGGTGATTGGGGTTTTGCTTGGCTTTCTCTGCACCCACCAAAGCGGCAGCGGCGCTGCGATGATGCCCATCGGCAATGTAGAGGGCGGGCATTTGGGCAAACTCTTGGGTAATGGCATCAATGTCCTCCTGCTTGTCTATAATCCAGAAGGTATGACCAAAACCGTCACCCGGAGCGATAAAGTCGTATACCGGTTTCCCGGCTGTATAACGGGAAATGATGGCATCCAGCGCAGCATTATCGGGATAGGCAAAGAACACGGGTTCAATATTGGCATTGTTCACGCGGACATGCTTCATACGGTCCTCCTCTTTATCACGACGAGTCAACTCGTGCTTCTTGATGACACCGTTCATATAATCGGGAACATAGGCACCGACAACAAGACCGTACTGTGTCTTGCCGTTCATGGTCTGGGCATAGACGTAATAGTTTTCTTTATCGTCCTGCACCAGCCAGCCTTTCTCCTGGAACATACGGAAGTTCTCTGCAGCTTTCTGATAAACACGTTCGTCATGCTCATCCGTACCGACGGGAAAATCTATTTCCGGCTTGATAATATGATATAGGGATTTTTCATTACCTTCCGCTTCTGCACGTGCTTCTGCAGAATTCAATACGTCGTAAGGACGGGACGCTACTTGTTCCACCAAATCCTGAGGGGGACGAATCCCTTTAAAGGGTTTAATTATAGCCATAAGAGAGTGTTTTATATGGATTATTGAGGTTTCTTTTTCACGAAATATCTTACCAGATAAATTGTACTACCTAATATCAGTACAATAGATACGCCCTCGCAAAAACCGAGGGCGAAATCTGACAATTCATTTCTGAATATACTACTTAATGAAAATATACCAGCACCTATTGCTAAATAAAGAACTGAACATTTATAGGTAGTCTTACTATTCATCTCATTTCCTGTTTACGCGGAACTTCTCGCAACCGTCTTTCAGGAAGCCTACAATCTGCTTGGCAGCGGCAATACCTGCGTTGATATTGGCTTCGGCAGTCTGGGCACCCATCTTTTTCGGTGTAGAGAAATAACGTCCGGCAAACTTGGCTGCAAATGTTTCATTGGCAGCAGGCATAATGTCGGTCATGTATTTCAAGTCGGTACGCTCTTCCATCAGCTGGATAAGCTCGGCTTCATTGATGACTTCCTTACGGGCTGTGTTCACCAGCAGTCCACCTTTCGGCATCTTGTTCACCAATGCATAATTGATGGAATTCTTCGTTTCGGCAGTTGCAGGAATATGCAGGGAAACGACATCACAAGTAGAGTAAAGCTCTTCGGCAGAACCCACAGCCTTCACTCCATCCTTCTCGATTACTTCTTTCGGGCAGAAAGCGTCGAACGCATAAATCTCCATACCGAAGCCTTTGGCAATACGGGCTACGTTGCGCCCCACGTTACCATAAGCGTGGATACCCAGTTTCTTGCCCATCAGTTCAGTACCGGAAGTACCGTTATACATATTACGGACAGCCATCACCATCAAGCCGAAAGCCAACTCGGCCACAGCATTGGAGTTCTGTCCCGGAGTATTCATTACACATACATTGTGGGCAGTAGCTGCTTCCAGGTCCACATTGTCATAACCGGCACCGGCACGCACCACAATCTTCAGTTCCTTGGCGGCATCCAGCACTTCAGCATCAATGATGTCACTGCGGATAATGATAGCGTTGGCATCTTTCACAGCCTCCAGCAGCTTGGCTTTTTCACCATATTTTTCCAGCAACACGAGTTCGTAACCTGCTGCTTCTATTTCTTTACGGATACCGTCTACTGCCACTTTGGCAAACGGTTTGTCTGTTGCAACTAATACTTTCATAATTTCATGATATTAAAAAGACTCACCACAGATGACACAGATTATCACAGAGTTTAATCATAAAAACAATCTGTGCAAATCTGCGTAATCTGTGGTGAAAAACAATATTATTAATGAAGTTTCTCAAATTCCTGCATGCAGTCAATCAAAGCCTGCACGCTTTCCTTCGGCATGGCATTATAGCAGGATGCACGGAATCCACCTACAGAACGGTGTCCCTTGATACCTACCATACCTCTTTCGGTAGCGAACTTCAAGAAGTCAGCTTCCAATTCCTTGTATTCGGGAGCCATCACAAAGCAGATGTTCATGCGTGAACGGTCTTCTTTGGCAGCCGTACCCACAAACATTTTGTTACGGTCAATTTCAGCATACAGCATATCGGCCTTTTCGATGGCACGGCGTTCCATTTCCTTCACGCCACCCTCTGCCTTAATCCAGCGCAATGTCTGCAGGGCTGCATAGATGGGGACAACGGGAGGAGTATTGAACATAGAGCCGCTATCCACATGCGTCTGATAGTTCAGCATGGTCGGGATATAGCGGGATACCTTACCCAGCGCGTCATTCTTCACGATGACGAATGTAACACCGGAAGGAGCCAGATTCTTCTGCGCACCACCATAGATACAGATATATTTGGATACGTCGATGGGACGGGAGAAAATATCAGAAGACATATCGGCCACCATCGGAACGTTTACGTCCAAATCCTCTTTCAGTTCCGTACCGTAGATTGTATTGTTGGTAGTGATGTGGAAATAGTCTGCATCAGCAGGCACTGTATAGTCCTTCGGAATATAAGTATAAGTAGATTCAGCGGAAGAAGCGACTTCAACTACTTCACCGAATGCCTTAGCTTCTTTCATGGCTTTTTTGGCCCATACACCCGTATTCAGGTAAGCAGCTTTCTTTTCAAGGAAGTTGAAGGGTACCATGCAGAATTCCAAACTGGCACCACCGCCCAAGAACAGTATCGAATATCCTTCGGGGATATTGAGCAATTCTTTGAATAATGCCACAGCTTCGTCCACAACGGGTTGGAAGTCTTTGGCACGGTGGCTGATTTCCATCAGTGAGAGGCCTGAGCCATTGAAATCAAGAATAGCTTGTGCCGTATTCTCAATCACCTCACGAGGAAGGATAGAAGGTCCTGCATTGAAATTATGCTTTTTCATTTGAAGTTTGTTTTGGTTATACAATTTCGTTCATTAATGTCTTTCGACTTTGCGAAATTACGGAAATATTTCTTCAAAACAAACCTTTCCTGATGAAATTCTATTTTTAAGCCGCATTTAGCTTACTTTTTAATGGTTTATACAAGATATATGCACCATTTTGTTATCTTTACTTATCAAGGATAATACTTTTAGAGAAACTAAAAGCAAGGCGGTTTCATTACTTCATATTCAAAAGAATAAGCGCAAATAAAATGAATATTTATAAGATAAATCACTTTGCTTCCTCGATAACAGTTTTCATTCCCTTGATTTTTTCACCGCGTACCAGCGTCAGCAATTGTTTCATTTTACTGCGGCGCACGGCTACAAAGGCATAGTGTTCCTTTACGTCCACCTGCCCGACATCTTCACGCGCCATCCCTCCTTTTTTATACAAGAAGCCGACAATATCTATCTTGTTCAACTTATCCTTTTTCCCTTTACCTATATATAAGGTAGCCCATCGGGGCTTGGCCGGTTTGGGAAGCGTCTCCGGAAACTCGTACGTTTCGATGTCTTCAGAAATGTACTCGGGTACCCGCTCCTCGGCATGCAGGACAAGATATGCATTTCCCGATGCCTCCCAACGGGCGGTACGTCCATTACGGTGTGTATAGGCTTCCTCGTTTACGGGAGGATGGTAATGCACCACATTCTCAATACCCGGAATATCCAGTCCGCGGGCGGCAAGGTCTGTAGATATCAGCACGGCGCAACTGCCATTACGGAACTTGTAAAGCGCACGTTCGCGGTCGGGTTGCTCCATACCGCCATGAAACATGTCGCAAGGGAACTTCCTGGCTTTCAGGTACCCAACAACACGCTCCACGCTTTCACGATAATTGCAGAATACCAGAGTGGAATGATAGCCGAGAGTACAAAGCAGATTATAGAGGGTCTCCAGCTTGTCCTTCTCCGGAGAAATAACCTTGTGCAGCCGCAAACGCGGAGCAAGAGCTTCCGGAGCAAGAAAATCAAGCTTCATGAGCCGGGAGCCGGAAGACGGAGAATCACCTCCTACTCCGGCAAATTGCGGTATTTCCTCTGCATCGGTGGCCGAGAGAAGCACACGCTTTTTCAGTGAGGGAAGCTGTCCGATAACCTCCGCCATCTCGTCATGGAAGCCGAACTCAAGACACTTATCGAATTCATCTATCACCAGAGTGACGACAGTGGCGGCATTGAAATTTTCTTTCCTCAAATGGTCGCTCATACGTCCCGGAGTACCGATAATGACGGCGGGATGAATGCCTTTCATTGTCCGGTGTTCTTCCATGGCAGGACGTCCGCCATAGCAGCTCATAGCCTTGAAGGGAGTTCCCATGGACTTGAACACAGTTTCTATCTGCAAAGCCAGTTCGCGTGAAGGTACCAGTACAAGAGCCTGCACACCTTGGATCTCCGCTTTCAAGGTCTGTACCAGCGGAAGGAGAAAAGCCAGTGTCTTACCCGAACCGGTGGGCGAAAGAAGTACTAAATCTTGGGCTGATTGATAGGCTTCCTTAGCAGCCTCCTGCATCGGAGTAAGTTCTTGTATCTTCAAATTATGAAGTATATCCGAAAGTTCCATGAATATCTCTTTTTTTAATCAATATGCAAAGATACGGATAAGAAGTCAGTTTCCATCAAAACGAAAACAGCTTTTAAGAAAGCTACCTAAATCATGACATGCCCGTCATACTAAAAAGGGAGACTCTCCTTATAGTTTTCTGAAGCTTTTACCAAGCCCAATCGTCAGCACTATAAGTAGCTTCTACAGTCGTCTCTATCTCATTAGGCAGGTTACAGAAGAAGTCGATACCGGTTTCTTGCTCCAGCTTGTCGATGCTTACGGCATATACCAGGAAGTCGTCGGCTGTAGGTTTCTGTGGCAACGTTTCTGCATGAGGCACATAAAAGCCAATCGTTTTATACACTCCATTTTTTTCAGATAAAATAGCCATATAATAATAAGCAGGTACAATCAGACCTCTCACAGTTTTTCCATCAGCATCTGTTGTAGGATAAAGTTGGTCATTGGCTTTCAGTGTACCGGTGAAGTTGGTCAGCAATTTATTTATCGTACCGCCTTTGGTCACATAGACCTTGTCGTAGACAGACTGCTGAGTAGAACGTCCCCATGTCTGCACTTGTTTCTCCAATGCAGCCCAGTATTTTTGATTGAACACTCCTATTTGCGGAGAAATGTTAGCATAATAGAAAGTCTGCCGGTTAGCATCTCTGCAATATACCCGGTCTTCACTCGCCACAAGATGTCCTTTGTCGTACCCGTCACTTTTGTGCATGCTTTCGGTCACTTCCACAGAATTGTCAATATTAGGGTCGTCCTGCTCCCACTCATTCTTTCTGGATACATTGTCCTGACTTGTCCACTGGTCGAAACTGAATGCCACCCATGCCGAATGCTTCTTCTCAGCCACATACTCCAAAGCAAAATTCACACACTGGCTATTGTTAAAAGTCACGTTGTACGCCACATACTGATTGCTTTCATTCAAAGCGGGAGTTTCCATATTCATCGCAGACGGATACTTGGATTGATAACGGAAATTTGAATTAGGGTTAGGACCTTCGCTTTTTGTATCGACTATCAGATATTCCACCCCTATTTCATTACCCATAATATAGGCTACACGCAATTTCAGGTAATGATAAAAGTCCGGTTTTTCATAACGCACCCAATAAGTATTTCCCAAAGTTATAAGCGCTGTTTCTGCCCAATTTTCATTGACGGGAACCGTAGTCATGGCATCCAGCCTGCTTTCGGAAGCTTCGATAAAGCTATAAGAATCTCCTATAAAAGATTTCTCGTTAATATAGAAAGGGGAATCAAAGCCTGAAGGTTTAAGCACACTGAACTCTATATTAGGATTTTCATATCCTTTCAGTATGGCTGTGGAAGTGCCATTTTCGGTATTTTCAATATACCCATTCGCTTTTACCAGCGAATCTCCCTCATTGTCACATGCCGCAAAACAAACGGATATGAGCAATCCTAAAAGACAAATTGCATATTTTTTATTCATCATAATCATTTTTCTATCAGACAATAAGGACGGCTCACTTTACAAGATACGAAATCTTTGTAAGAGAACCGCCCTCACTAATTATATACTCACTCTATTATCATCTTTTTGCCAAAGAACCTTCCACGTATTCAAACTTGCCATCAGCAACAAGTTTATAAACTACCGTCCAATTCTCAGCAGTACCCGTATACACACCAAAGTTTATGGTATAGAATACATCGACACCGTCCACCATTTTTGCATCCGGATTCAAAGAGGCAAGAACCTCTCCCATTACTTCAACAAAGCGTTTCTGAAGCAAAGCCACAATATCAGCATCTGCCATTGACTCGTACTCTGCGGGATATTGGTTCTTGGCAGCACTCGGACGCCAATCAACATTGCCCTGGTAAGCCGAAGCACCTGTATAGTACTCGTTGTTTCCATAGGTTGTCACATATCCTTGTCCTTTCACCATGCCATTGGGGACATCCACATTCTCCCATACCCAGTCAGTCATAGCCTGATAATAAACTGATGATACCGGTTGGTTCTTTCCTGCCGGTAACTCCAGAACTACACTCGGGTCGTAAACCCAAGCCCCGTTGGACTTCACAAACTGATCGACAACGCTAATGGCCTTTTGTGTCATAACCCATTCGGTTCCGTTGTAAATCAATTCCTTGGCAGCCACAGCATTTTCAGCAGAAGTATAATAAGCCACAGCTATCACATCTTCCTCTTGTGCATAAGGATATGCGTTTTTCAAGTAGACAGGAAGTACAGTTGAAGCCGATGTCAAATAACCCATACCCAATGAGGAATATGCCTCCGGCTGCATTACATCAAGTGTAATGCCATTCAATGCGTGTTTATTCCAACCTGAACCGTCATAAGCATACAAAGCCGTACGGTTGCAACCATCGGCTGTGCGAGTAGAAGCCATACCGTATGCAGAAACTGACATAGCTGCTTCTGATTCAGGAATTTGCTTAAAGATTTTCACATCAGCATAATAGCCTTTGATAGGTTCTTTTACTGCAATATTGTACACTTCAAACGTAGGAGCACATTCCGTAGTACTTTTATACATAAAGGCCAGACGGACTTTCTTTCCTGCATAGGCAGAAAGATCTATATCACCCGAATTCACAGTAGTCCAGCTTGACCCACTTCCCCAAGTGATTCCCTCTACAAGAGTCTTGGCAGCAGTCTGCACGTCATCTGTATAATCAGCCAATATATAAGCTTCAACATATCCTGCGCGCTCATGGCCCTTCAAGTGATTAAGAATATTATCAAAAGAAAGCACCGGCTTTGTTGCTTTAGACAAATCTATTTCGGGAGACACCAACCAGCTTTCAGTCGGATTGTTCTTATTATTGGCATAAGCTCCTGCTTTCCAATAGCCATATCCTGCATCATACTTCCAGACATACGAAACTTCCTCCAATGCTATGTTCTGCGCTTTGAAGCCTCCGTCATTCACTTTCATAGAAGCATTCAAATACTCTCCGAAAGATGCACCGGGATAGCAACCGTAAGAGTAAGACCCTCCTTTTTCATAGAAGTTCAACTTCACGGTCTTCTTGTTTTCGTCGTTAACCAACGTAAACATTCCGTCTTGAATGGGCTGGAATACCCAATTTGCAAAAGCATTATCAGGAATCGTAGCACCCAGATTGAAGCTATTATAGGTACCCTGCTGATAAATGAATTTTCCATCAGGACGCTGCAAGGTATATCCTACGCTCGAAGGTACAACTGCAATCACATAATCCGTCACATCACTGGTAATAAATCCATCAGCCACGGTGACTGCTTCACCTGCCATATAGCCATAATTCTTCGACTCATCCTGCAACTTGCCGAAAGGTATCAGATTGCCGTCCTTATCAGGAGCCACAATCACATAGTTGCCACCTTCTTCCGTAATCTCCGATACTTGCTGGTAAACCATCTTTTCTTCACCTCCGCCAATGCTCGGCTCGGTTTCCGAATATGCATAATCTACCATTACCATATCGCCTTCGGCCGCATTCTCCATTGCCTCACCCAGCAATTTTGAAATCCGGTTTTCTGTTTTGGGAGACAAGAACGGCGCTTTTACAGACTCTCCCCACACCTTGGCATAATCATCTGCTGTGAGTTGGTAATGTTTAGCTCCTCCTATAGTTGCCAGATATTCCGGTTCTCCCACCAGTTTACTATAAGTCACTTTGACAGCCGACTTGTCATCTGCTGTAGGATAAGTATCAGACAAGAAGGCCGGCATGAATTTGGATGCCGGAATTTCATCCGTAAAATATTTGTCATTAGTCAGTTTGGACAACGCATCAGATAAACCAAGAGATTCTGCCAATGCCTTATTTGTTTTATTAGTGGCTATTGCCTTATAGTCAGCATCCAGAAGCGTGTACTCAATTTTCTTTATATCTGTTACTTCAGGACGTTTAAAGCCATCCAATTTGTCCTCGTTCCAATCGTCATTACAACCTGCAAGCACCAGCAGAGCCGCAGACATATATAACCATTTATTTATCTTCATATCTCTTATGCTTTTTAGGTTTCATTTAGAAGTTTATTTTCAATCTCAAGGAATAAGTACGCCCGAAAGCATAGAACACACGGTATGCACTGTCCCAAGTACCTGTTCCTCCATCATAAGCATCCACAATATAATGGTAGTTCAATAAATTGTTTACATTACCATAAAGAGTAGCATTACACTTACCAATATTAAATTTATAGCTTGCATTCAAGTCGAACTGTCCTCCGGAAGGAACTTTCCAAGGATCAACTACATTAAGTTCTCCCGGAATGATATTACTGGATGAAAGCTGATAATCAGCATAAAGATTAGCGAAATGAGTATAATCCAAACCTACACGCAAATCCTTAGTCACTTTTGCACTCAATCCCAAAGCAGCTGTAGTCTGTGCTGAACCTCCTACTTTTATTCCCTTTTGCTTCAATGTAAATTTAGTATGATCTTCGGCTCCAATACCAGAAGCGACTGTACCTTTAAGGTCTGCCAAAGGATCGCCTGCCGAATTATAGAAATATCCTGTGGCATTGCTGTCCCACTTCCAATCGCCAACAGAAACCATACCAGTCACATCCAACCAACGGAAAGGACGGAATTTCAAATCCAATTCCACTCCCATATGCTTGGCATTCACGCCTGCCATATTCAACATAAACCGGTCGTCCGCTCCATCTGCCGTCGTATAATCACCAGTCTTGGTTGTAGTCTTATCCAACCATTTAGTGAAATAAGCATTCAAATTAGCACTGAAAATACGGCTCTTGAAGCCATATCCTATTTCTGCCGAGAATATTTTTTCATTAATGGCATCAGGATTCGTTTCATTACTTGTGGTACTATTAAGGAATGCTCCTCCTGAGAAGAATGGAGCACGGCTAATATAACCCACATTAAAGAATACATTGTGATTTTCTGTCAAGTTATAGTTAGCACCTCCCTTGATGGTATAGCCTAAAAAGTTTAATTTTTCACTTTCTGCATGTTCCTTGTCATAATAGAAACGGTCGTAACGCCAATATCCGGTGTTACTCAATGAACCAGCTATAAATGTCGACAGTTTATCCTTATTGTATTCCGCTTGGAAGAACACACCTTCACTCATCACATGACCATCATAATCACGGTATACGACATCACCTACACCCAACTTTTCATATTGCCATGAAGGATTAGCAGCAGCAGCGTTATTAGCAGCTTTCACACGACCGCGATAATAAGAGTCAGTATAATACTCCCCATTGTAAAGGTCGGTAATTTCATTGGTATGAATACCTTTATAATAACGGAAATCAATACCGCCATAGAAATCAATACTTTCGTTTATTTTAGTTGTGTAAGTAGACAGCAAACCGTACCAACGGTGAGAATTCTTAGACTTAGACATCACCATTACAGAACCGTTTTCGCTTTGCTCATTCAAATCTTGAATCTTATCATAAGCAAATGTACCATCCGCATTACGGAAAGTTGTATTCAACACGCCATTGCTGGTTCCATACCAATTATTAGAATCCGTGGAAGTCTGTCCCAAACCTTTATTACCGCCACCTTCACCGATTGACACATAAAGAGCAGTACTCAATGAAGACTTAGCGTTTATTTGCCATTGGTGGTTCAAGCTTATCTGAGGTTTATGATAGAAATTTTTTGCAGAAGCCTTACGTTCACCATTCTTTCCAAAACCATAAGTAGGATTATAACGATATTGTTGACCATCAGGCATGTATTTACGCACTTGCTGCCAACCTTCAACTGTAAGTCCGTCATATTGAGAGCGTTGATTGTGCCACTGCGGAGCGCCGAAACCGGTCAACGCCAATGTATGGTTATCGCCCAATTGCTTGGATATATTTACAAACCAATTATAGCCTTCGAATTCCGTACCTTGGATATAGCCATCACCCCAACGTTTTCCGCCAAGAAGTGTAAATGCCCATCCACTTTTGGTCAACCCGGAAGAAACATTGAACATGATGTTGTTCATTCCATCATTTCCTATACCATACGAAACACTTCCTCCCTTCTTTTGATCAGTGGTACGTGTCACGATATTGATAGTACCACCTACCGACGGCGAAGACACCTTCGACGCTCCAAGACCGCGTTGTGTTTGCATAGAACGGGTCACGTCGGAAAGACCTGCCCAATTGCTCCAATAAACACCGCCCCACTCCATATCATTAACTGGAACACCGTTTACCATCACACCGATATTAGCAGCTTGGAATCCACGCATATTGATTTTTGAGTCACCATAACCACCACCATTTTTAGTTGCATAAACACCCGGAGTCGCTTTCAAAATCTCCGGAAATTCCTGCGTTCCCAACTTTTCTTCAATGTATACAGGATCAACCGTAGAAAGAGCTACTGGCGTTTTGCGGACAACTGCCACTGACGATGTAATCACTACGTCCTTCAGCATCACAGCATCCGGTTCCATTGGGATAGCACCCAAATCCACAGAAGCGCCCTTCTGCGTAATCTTCTTCTTCTGGTCTTTATAACCCACGTACTTGAATAGTAATGTCGCATTCGAAGCAACGCTTTGCTTGAAATAGCCATCAATGTCGGTCACCGATCCTTGTGTAGTACCTTCCACCATGACGGCGGCACCCACTAACGGTTCACCTGTTTCTGAATCAACAAGTTGACCTCTCACTGTAGTCTGAGCAAATGCAGCGGCACTAAATACCGACAACACTGCAACCAACAGGAATTGAATTAGATGTTTTCTCATAATTCTGTTTTTTGTTAATAGATAGTGTTAATTAAACATTAATTTATGTTTTAAGTCGCAAATATAACTAATAAAAACGAGATTAATGTTATATTTATGTTACATTTTTTGAAGGTAGAAAGGCTTTTTTGAGATATTTTTAAACAAAAAAAGCCCTGCATTCTACAGCAGGGCTTTCGTATTGTCAACAAGTAAAAGAATATACTTTCAAATTCGCACCGAAATCAATCATTCATGAGCTTTCTATAACGTACACGGGTGGGTTCTTCTTTCCCAAGACGTTTCTGTTTATTTTCCTCATATTCTGAATAAGAACCTTCAAAGAAGAACACATTGGAGTCTCCTTCGAAAGCGAGGATATGCGTACAGATACGGTCAAGGAACCAACGGTCGTGACTGATGACCACAGCACATCCGGCAAAGTCCTCCAAACCTTCTTCGAGGGCACGGAGCGTATTCACGTCGATGTCATTGGTGGGCTCGTCCAGCAACAGCACATTACCTTCCTCCTTCAGGCAGAGCGCCAGATGCAAGCGGTTGCGTTCACCACCGGAAAGCACCCCACAGAGCTTTTCCTGGTCGGCACCGGAGAAGTTAAAACGGGACAGATAGGCGCGTGCATTAATGTCGCGCCCTCCCATGCGAATCAGATCGTTTCCGCCGGAAATGACCTGATATACGCTCTTGTTGGGGTCGATATCCTTGTGCTGCTGGTCCACGTAGGCAACCTTTACGGTCTCCCCCACCTCGAATTCGCCTTTGTCTGCCTTTTCCAGTCCCATGATAAGACGGAAAAGCGTAGTCTTACCGGCACCGTTAGGGCCGATGATACCCACGATACCGTTGGGTGGAAGCATGAAGTTGAGGTCATCGAACAACAGTTTGTCACCGAACGCCTTTGCCACATGCTTGGCTTCAATCACCTTATTACCCAGACGGGGACCGTTCGGGATAAAGATTTCCAGCTTCTCTTCCTTCTCCTTCACATCCTCGTTCAGCAATTTGTCGTAGGAGTTCAGACGCGCCTTTCCCTTTGCCTGACGGGCCTTGGGAGCCATGCGCACCCACTCCAGCTCGCGTTCCAGCGTCTTGCGGCGCTTGCTGGCGGTCTTTTCCTCTTGCTCCATGCGCTTGGTCTTCTGTTCCAGCCAACTGGAGTAGTTACCTTTCCAGGGAATACCTTCGCCACGGTCCAGCTCAAGAATCCAGCCGGCAACGTGGTCGAGGAAGTAACGGTCGTGCGTTACGGCAATCACCGTACCCTCGTACTGCTGCAAGTGTTGTTCCAGCCAGTCGATGGATTCGGCATCAAGGTGGTTGGTGGGCTCGTCAAGAAGAAGCACGTCGGGCTTCTGCAACAATAGGCGGCAAAGGGCCACACGGCGGCGCTCACCACCGGAAAGATGTTCTACGGACTGGTCTTCGGGCGGACAACGGAGGGCGTCCATGGCGCGTTCCAGCTTGCTGTCAAGGTTCCAGGCATCGGTCGCGTCAATGATGTCCTGCAACTCGGCCTGGCGGGAGAAGAGCTTGTCCATCTTGTCCTGGTCCTCATAATATTCGGGCAAGCCAAACTTCTGATTGATTTCCTCGTATTCTGCCAGCGCGTCCACAATGGGCTGCACGCCTTCCATTACAATTTCCTTTACGGTCTTGGTGGGGTCGAGGTACGGTTCCTGGGCCAGATACCCCACAGAATATCCCGGCGAGAACACCACTTCGCCCTGATAGGACTTATCCAATCCGGCGATAATCTTCAGCAGGGTCGATTTACCCGAACCGTTCAGACCGATGATACCGATTTTTGCCCCGTAGAAGAACGAGAGGTAAATGTTCTTCAGTACCTGCTTGTTGTTCTGCTGAATGGTTTTATTCAGCCCAACCATAGAAAAGATAATCTTTTTATCGTCTACTGTTGCCATGTATTTAATGATTAATGTTCAGTGATAATGATTAATATCAAGGATTGATGGGGACAAAGATAGGAAAAAAGATGATATTATTTTGCAAATTTCAAAAAAGTATCTATCTTTGCACCCGCTTAACAGCAATGAAGGATTGAATCGCTAGCTCAGCAGGTAGAGCACAACACTTTTAATGTTGGGGTCTTGGGTTCGAGCCCCAAGCGGTTCACATAGAAACAAAGCCAGAAGGCGACAAAAAGAAAAAAGTCCTACAATATCAATGTATTGTGGGACTTTTTTTATGTTTCCATCTTACCTGAAAGTCCCAAAAGGGTACGAAAAGAAAAGTTGAACATCCAAACAGTGGTACAATTGGTACAGTGGGTACAGCGCCTCTTCTGCTTCACACACATGCGCTTATGTACATTACTTCATAACGCGTACATTATTTATATACATGCGTGTGTGAGATAGAAGAGACGCTGTACCCACTGTACCAACTGTACCCATAAACCTCACCTTTACGCCGCTCAAGTTCACCTTTACACGGCCCAACCTCACCTTTGCTTATGTCACTTCACCTCTTCCAGATAAAGCACACGGCTCGAATAGTCGTTCTGCTTGTGATAGTCCACCTTATGGTTGTAGGGAATCTCCAGCCCGTTTGCCATGAGGTAGGCACCACTGAAACTCTTTCCTTCGTAGTTCAAGGGAACATTATCTATACGGTTCAGTTCATGCACCCGGTATTGCTTGTCGGCACAGAGCCCTGCCATCTTCACACGCGGCAGGTGCTGGTTACAGAAATGTTCCGTCTTCCACCAATAGAAGACTGCCTTGTCCTTCTCCGGAGCCACGTACATCAGAGAAGCCACACCTTGCTTGTCATAAGGAGAGAGCAGGCGGTAAATGTCTCCCAACTGTACTACGGGACGAATGGTCTTGTACTCGGCAATGGCATTCTTGCAAAGAGCCTTTTCTTCTTCCGTCATATTTTTGGGCTGGATTTCCATACCCAAACGACCACTCATGGCAACGTCTATCCGATATTTCAGAGGGATGGTGCGGAACGTCTGATGATTGGGGGCAGCACTGATATGCGATGCCATAGCGATGGCGGGGAAGAAATAGGAAGTTCCCCACTGCATATAGACACGTTGCAGGGCATCGGTATTGTCGCTTACCCAGAACTCGTCGAAGTAAGGCAGCACTCCGTAGTTGGCACGACCGCCGCCACTGGCACATGCCTGGATGGTAAGGTCGGGATATTTGGCACGGATGCGCTGGCAGATTTTCTCGAAGCCGCGGTGGAATTCGATGTACATGTGGCTCTGATTATCCTTCGTCAGATATTGCGAACCGTGGTTCTGGACAGACATATTGGCGTCCCACTTGATGTAATCTATTTCAGGATAAGAGGTCATCAGGTTGTCTACCACACCGAAAACGAAGTCCTGCACGGCAGGATTGGCAAGGTCAAGCACTACCTGCGTGCCGCCGCGTCCCAACACAACGTCACGTTCGGAAGCTTTAAGTACCCAGTCGGGATGCTTCTCGTAGAGTTCGCTGGTAGTGTTCGCCATCTCCGGCTCAATCCAGATGCCAAACTTGACGCCATGTTTCTTGGCATCACTCAGCAAGCCTTCAATACCGTTCGGAAGCTTGTTCTTGTCCACCACCCAGTCGCCGAGTGATGAGCTGTCGTTCTTACGGGGATACTTGTCGCCAAACCAGCCATCGTCCATCACGAACAACTCGCCACCCATGGAGGCAATGTCCGCCATCATTTGGTCCATACCTTGCTGGTTGATGTCAAAGTACACGCCTTCCCAACTATTCAAAAGAATCTTGCGGGGGGTAGTGCCGTGCGCCAGTTTGTGCAGGCGTGCCCAGCGATGGAAGTTACGGCTGCCGCCACTCAAGCCTTCATTACTATAAGTCAGGGCAAGTTCGGGAGTGCGGAAAAGCTCGTCCTTCTTCAAGGAATAAGTAGAGTTCTCTTCGTTGATTCCGGCAAAGAAATGGTGGTATTCATCATCGTGTGTCTCAATGCGGAGTTTGTAGTTGCCGCTGTAACAGAGGGCTGCACCAATCACGTTGCCCGTGTTCTCCTGCGGACGGCCGTCAAGGGAGAACATCACTTCGGCATGGTCAGTATGGGAATTGCGCACACCGTCCTTATTCTTGATAACCTTCATGCCCGGAGTGAGAGGTTCCTGCGTCAAAACCCCTTCATTGGCCCAGGAACCGGAGAGATGGGACAGCCATACATCGCCACGGCGGATGGGCAGATAGCCGGAAGCAAACTGATTGAGCACCACCGGCTTCTTCTCCTGATGGGAGATTTCAGTCCAGGATTCTATCACGTCGGCATCCTGCCAGGCACGGTAACAGACGTTGACGAAGAAGGGATACACCTTATCCTTCAGTGCCACGACAGTCGTCACGGCATTCCCTTCCTTTTCGGTAGTCACGTTCAATACTTCGAGCTGGAGGGTCATGTTACCGTCGGCATGCTTCACAGCGAGGGCCGTCTCCACGGGAGCATTCAATCCATATTCGGGATAGGCTGCATGGTTCGCTTCTGCCGCAGAGATATTCTGCAAGTCGGCTTCAGAAAGTCTGTTACCATAATACAAGTGTCTCAGTGTACCGCCTTCAGGAGCCGAAAGCACCAAAGAGGTTTTCGGAGTGGATACACATACGTTTTGAGCCAACAAACTGCCGGTCAGCAGCAGTACTCCAAAGAGGAAATTTGTTCGTTTCTTGAAATTCATGCTTTTCTTGTTTAGATTCTATATTCATTTAGCTGTGCGCAAATGTAGGCGTTTCCCCGAAGATAAAATAGTATCATTTTATCATATCCTTATACAAATTCTATTTCCGGCTGACAATTGTCCCCGTGGCTTGGTTGGCAGGCATCACCAGCACTTCCGCAATCTGGATATGCTCGGGGACGGCAGCGGCGAAATAGACCACTTCGGCTATATCGTCGCCGGTCAGCGGGCGTATACCTTTATATACATTATCGGCCGCCTCCCGGTTACCACGGAAACGGACGACGGAGAAATTGGTTTCCACCAACCCCGGCTTGATATTCGTCACGCGTACCGGGGTATCCACCAGGTCGATGCGGAGTCCGTCGGAAAGGGCCTTGACGGCAGCCTTGCAAGCACAGTACACACTGCCTCCCGGATAAGCGTAATCTCCGGCAATGGACCCCATATTGATAACATGACCACGGCCACGCTCCACCATACCGGGAACCACGAGGCGGGTCATGGCAAGCAAGGCTTTCACGTTAGTGTCGATGACAATGTCCCATTCATCCAGGTTGCCTTCATGTTCCTTGTCCACCCCAATGACGAGTCCGGCATTGTTCACCAGTATGTCTACCGCCTTCCATTCCTCCGGAAGGGATTCGAGGGCGGCACGGGCAGCCTGCCGGTCGCGGACATCGAAAGGAAGCAGATACACATCGGCTCCATATTTCTCCAACAATTCTTTCTTTACAGCATTCAGTTTCTCCACATTACGGCCATTGAGTATAAGCCGGTAACCGTTCATGGCAAATTTACGTGCGCAGCCTTCCCCTATTCCCGAGGAGGCTCCGGTGATGAGTACAATCTTCTTTTCCATCATGTTATTAAGTTTTAATATCAATACTGCCAACAAAGGTATTACTTATTATTTTAACTTCATAGGAATAATGAATTTTAGAGTAAGGCGAAAAATCCCGATAAATTATGTAACTTTGCACCCGCTTTTTGAAAGCCCGAGAAACTGTTTTGATTTTATTTCAGCTTTCTTCTGAGATTTGTTTAATTCGTTTGGATAAAGTAAAAGACGCTTATGCAAAAGTCCGATTGCATCATCGGTGTGGAGCACGTATCGAAATTCTTCGGAGACAAGGCCGTGCTGAATGATGTGAATTTGTCTGTCCGTAAGGGCGAGTTTGTAACAATACTGGGACCGTCCGGCTGCGGAAAGACAACTCTGTTGCGCCTCATTGCAGGCTTTCAGACAGCCTCGGAAGGAGTGATAACCATTGCCGGAAAGGACATCACGCAGACACCGCCGCACAAGCGTCCGGTGAACACCGTGTTCCAGAAGTACGCTCTCTTCCCCCACCTCAACGTGTTCAACAACATTGCTTTCGGGTTGAAGCTGAAGAAGCTGCCCGGTGCCACCATCGAGAAGAAGGTAAAGCAAGCCCTGCGCATGGTGGGCATGACGGACTATGAGGACCGCGACGTAGACTCCCTCTCCGGCGGGCAGCAACAGCGCGTAGCCATTGCCCGAGCCATCGTCAACGAACCCGAAGTGCTGCTACTGGACGAACCCCTTGCCGCCCTGGACCTAAAAATGCGCAAGGACATGCAGATGGAGCTAAAGGAGATGCACCAGAAGCTGGGCATCACCTTCGTATATGTGACCCACGACCAGGAAGAGGCACTGACCTTGAGCGATACCATCGTCGTGATGAGCGAAGGACGCATCCAGCAAATAGGCGTGCCGACGGACATCTACAACGAACCCATCAACTCCTTCGTAGCAGACTTCATTGGTGAAAGCAACATCTTGAACGGAGTTATGATAAAGGATAAAGCCGTCACCTTCTGCGGACACGAATTTGAATGCGTGGACACGGGATTTGGCGAGCAGATGCAGGTAGACGTAGTGATTCGCCCCGAAGACATCTACATCTTCGATGTATCCGACGCCGCACAGCTGACGGGGACCGTAACCAGCTGCATCTTTAAAGGCGTACACTACGAAATGCTGGTGCAGACGCGCGAAGGCTACGAGCTGATGGTGCAGGACTACCATGCCTTCGAGGCAGGACGCGAAGTCGGCCTGCTGGTGAAACCCTTCGACATCCACGTGATGAAGAAGGAACGCACCTGCAACACCTTCGAGGGAAAGCTGGTGGACGAGACGCACGTAGACTTCCTGGGCTGTAACTTCGAGTGCCTCCCCGTGCAGGGCATCGAGCCGGGCAGCGCCGTGCAAGTGGAAGTAGACTTCCAGCACGTCATCCTCGAAGACAACGAAGAGGACGGCCGTCTGACGGGTGAAGTGAAATTCATCCTCTACAAAGGGAACCATTACCACCTGACCGTGTTTACGGACTGGGACGAAGACATCTTTGTCGACACCAACGACGTGTGGGACGACGGCGACCGCGTAGGTATCACCATCGCCCCTCAAAATATACGGATTGTTCAATCTCTTAATAAGGAAGGAAGTGCTCAATAAGTTATCCCATTTCTTCATGCGCCGGCGCAACTGGACGGTACCCTACGCGCTGTTTCTGCTTGTATTTGTCATAGTACCGCTGCTGCTCATCGTGCTCTATGCCTTTACGGACGACGGAGGGGCGTTTACGTTGGCCAACTTCCGCAAGTTCATGATGCACCCCGAAGCGATGAACACGTTTGTCTACTCCATCGGAATAGCCGTTATCACCACGCTGGTCTGCCTGCTGCTGGGCTATCCGGCAGCGTATATCCTGAGCCAGAAGCAATTCAACACCTCACGCACCATGGTGGTGCTGTTCATCCTCCCCATGTGGGTGAATATCTTGATACGTACGCTTGCCACAGTGGCGCTGTTCGACTTCCTGAACCTGCCGCTGGGCGAAGGTGCCCTTGTGTTCGGTATGGTCTACAACTTCCTGCCGTTCATGATATACCCCATTTACAACACCCTTCAGAAGATGGACCACAATCTGATTGAGGCTGCGCAGGACTTGGGAGCCTCTCCTACCCGCGTATTCGGCAAGGTGATTCTGCCGCTCTCCATGCCGGGAGTGATGAGCGGCATAGTGATGGTGTTTATGCCTACGGTTTCTACCTTTGCCATTGCCGAGTTGCTGACAATGAACAACATCAAACTGTTCGGCACCACGGTGCAAGAGAATATTTACAACGGAATGTGGAACTACGGTGCCGCCCTCTCGCTCATCATGCTGCTGCTGATAGGCATCACCATCCTCTTTACCAACGAGGAGGACGGGGCATCGAATGAAAGCGGAGGTGTGATATGATGACACGAATCTTAACCCGCGGCTACTTGTGGCTGCTGCTGGCGTTGCTCTACTCGCCCATCTTAATTATTATGATATTCTCCTTCACGGAGGCAAAGGTGCTGGGCAACTGGACGGGATTCTCCACCAAGCTGTACAGCTCCTTGTTTACGGGCGGGATGCACCACTCGCTGATGAATGCCATCTGGAACACATTCGCCATTGCCCTGCTTGCCGCCACCGCCAGTACGGCGCTGGGCAGCATTGCAGCCATCGGCATCTTCAATCTGCGCTCGCGCACACGGCAGGTAATGAACTTCGCCAATGCCATCCCGATGATGAATGCAGACATTATCACCGGTGTGTCGCTGTTCCTGCTGTTCGTCAGCTTCGGCATATCGCAAGGATTCACCACAGTGGTACTGGCACACATCACTTTCTGCACGCCCTACGTGGTGCTCAGCGTAATGCCCCGGCTCAAAAAGATGAACCAGAATGTCTACGAGGCGGCACTCGACCTGGGCGCCACACCGTTCCAAGCACTGCGCAAGGTTATTCTTCCGGAGATATTTCCGGGTATGATAAGCGGATTCATCCTTGCTTTCACGCTCTCCATCGACGACTTTGCCGTGACCATCTTCACCATCGGCAACCAAGGGCTGGAAACGCTCTCCACCTACATCTACGCCGATGCGCGCAAAGGTGGACTGACGCCGGAACTGCGGCCACTCTCCACCATCATCTTCGTGACGGTGCTGGTGCTGCTGATTGTAATCAACAAGCGGGCCGAACGGACGAAAAACGATTGATGTGAGTGATGAGTTATAAGTTATCAATTGTCAAGAACAAGATGATGAAAAGGATAATAAACATACTGATTCTACTGTGCTGTATCGCATCCCTCTCTTCTTGTGGAAACTCCACAGAAGAGCGCAGCCGTGTACTGAAGATATACAACTGGGCGGACTACATCGATGAAGATGTGCTTGCCGAATTTCCCGACTGGTACAAGCAGCAGACGGGCGAAGACCTCCGTATCATCTACCAGGTGTTCGATATCAACGAAATCATGCTCACCAAAATTGAGCGCGGGCACGAGGACCTCGACGTCGTATGCCCCTCGGAGTACATCATCGAACGCATGCTTCGCAAAGACCTCCTGCTACCCATCGACCGCAACTTCGGCCACACGCCGGACTACATCCCCAACGTGTCGCCCTACATTCGCCACGAGCTGAACAAGACCTCGCAACCGGAACGCCAGACCGAGGACTATGCCGTGCCCTACATGTGGGGCACCGCTGGTATCCTCTTCAACAAAAAGTTTATTACCGCCGAAGAGGCCGGCACATGGGACATCCTCTGGGACTCCAAAAACCGCGGCAAAATACTGATGAAGGACAGCTACCGCGATGCCTACGGTACCGCCATCATCTACGCCCACGCCCGGGAGCTGGCCGACAGCACCGTCACCGTAGAGCAACTGATGAACGACAACTCCCCGCAGGCCATCGCCCTGGCCGAGCAACGCCTCAAGGAGATGAAACCCAACATCGCCGGCTGGGAAGCCGACTTCGGCAAGGAAATGATGACCAAGAACAAGGCGTGGATTAACTTCACCTGGAGCGGCGACGCCGTCTGGGCCATCGAGGAGGCCGATGCCGTGGGTGTGGAACTGGACTACACCGTCCCCTGCGAAGGCAGCAACATCTGGTACGACGGCTGGGTAATCCCCCGCTACGCCCGCAACGTGAAGGCGGCAAGCTATTTCATCAACTACCTCTGCCAGCCTTCCGTGGCACTGCGCAACATGGATGCCATCGGCTACGTCAGCGCCGTAGCCACACCGGAAATCATGGAGGCCAAGACCGATACCACGCTCGACGTGCACTCCGACCTCAGCTACTTCTTCGGCCCCCTGCCCGGAGCCGACAGCCTGCAGATAGACCCGGTACAATATCCTGACCGCCGAGTAGTGGAACGCTGCGCCATGATACGCGACTTCGGCGACCGCACGGAACTAGTGCTCGAGATGTGGAGCCGCGTGAAAGGTGACAATCTCAACACAGGCATCGTGCTGCTCATCTTCGCCGTTTTCGGTCTGCTCTTCATCTGGCTGGTATATGCCAAGATACGAAAGTACAAGCAGAAACGCCGCCACCGTCTCCGCAGAAAGCGGAAAAGGGGATGAGCAACACATTGTTTACCTAAAAACCCGTCAACGTGCAAGGAACAAAGAATCTGACACAAGGCCCCATCAACCGCCAGCTTTTCACGCTGGCAATGCCCATCATGGCCACCTCGTTCATCCAGATGGCCTACAGCCTGACGGACATGGCATGGGTAGGGCGTCTGGGCAGTGAGTCCATGGCTGCAGTAGGTGCGGTAGGCATACTGACGTGGATGTCCGGCTCCATCGCCTTGCTCAATAAAGTGGGCGCCGAAGTCAGCGTAGGCCAGTCCATCGGTGCACGCAGCGAAGAGGACGCACGCAGCTTTGCCTCGCACAACATTACGATTGCCCTGCTCATCTCCGTCTGCTGGGGAGGCCTGCTCTTTCTTTTCGCCCGCCCCATCCTGAACATCTTCGAGCTGAAACAGCATATCACGGACGCCGCCGTGACTTATCTGCGCATCGTGTCGACGGGACTGCCTTTCATCTTTCTCTCCGCTGCCTTTACGGGCATCTACAACGCGGCAGGACGAAGCAAGATTCCGTTCTACATCAGCGGGACGGGACTGATAATGAACATCGTCCTCGACCCTCTGTTCATCTTCGGCTTCGGTTGGGGAACAGTGGGCGCGGCACTTGCCACATGGCTTTCCGAAGCTACAGTATTCGGCATCTTCGTCTACAAACTCCGGGGGAAAAGCGCCGTGCTCGGAGGTTTCTCCTTTATCGTTCCGCTGAAAAAGAAGTACACCCGGCGCATCTTCAAGCTCGGGCTGCCCGTGGCTACGCTGAACACGCTATTTGCCTTCGTCAATATGTTCCTCTCGCGCACCGCCTCGGAGCAGGGAGGACACATCGGACTGATGGCATTCACCACCGGTGGACAAATCGAGGCCATCACCTGGAATACTTCGCAAGGATTCTCCACGGGGCTGAGCACGTTCATCGCCCAGAACTATGCCGCGGGGCAGAAGTCGCGCGTGAAGCAAGCATGGCGCACCACCATGTGGATGACGGGCGTATTCGGAAGCCTCTGCTCACTACTGTTCATCTTCTTCGGCAGCGAGGTGTTCTCTATCTTCGTACCCGAGGCCGAAGCCTACCGTGTGGGTGGAGATTTCCTCCGCATCGACGGCTATTCGCAAATGTTCATGATGATGGAAATTACCATGCAGGGCGTGTTCTACGGACTGGGACGGACAGTGCCGCCTGCCATTGTCAGCATCGGATGCAATTACATGCGTATTCCGGTGGCGTTATTGCTGGTGCACATGGGTATGGGAGTGGACGCCATCTGGTGGGCAGTAAGTGGAACGACCGTTGCCAAAGGTCTTATACTGACAGCCTGGTTCGTCCTCATCAAAAGGAAAATTCTCTAAAAAAGGACAGAACTGGCGAACTTTAGAAAGAAGAATATGGTTATTATATACATAAATTTGCAACATTAAAGATAAAGTCAACTTTTAAAGAAAAAGAGTTATGAAGAAGATGAAATTTACAGTATTACTTTTGTGCGGCGCATTGCTGCTGGGCAGTTGCGGCACAATGAACAACAAGGCCAAAGGTGGAATAATCGGCGGTGGCTCCGGTGCAGCAGCAGGTGCCATTATCGGCGGACTGATAGGTAAAGGCAAGGGGGCAGCCATTGGAGCTGCGGTAGGTGCTGCAGTAGGTACGGGTGCCGGCGTTGCCATCGGACACAAGATGGACAAGAAGGCTGCCGAAGCTGCCAAGATTGAAGGCGCCCAAGTGGAGCAGGTGACGGATGCAAACGGCTTGCCGGCTGTCAAAGTATCCTTTGCGGCAGGTATTCTTTTCGGCTTCAACTCCGCAGCACTGAGCAACGAGGCAAAGGCTTCCCTGCGCGAACTCGCACAGATTCTGAAGGAAGACCCGACAACCGATATCGCCATCATCGGCCATACCGACAAAGTGGGTACTTACGAAGCCAACATGAAAGTTTCCAAGAACCGCGCCTATGCCGTAGAGAACTATTTGCAGGATTGCGGCGTATCTCCGGCCCAGTTCAAGAAAGTGGAAGGCGTGGGATACAACGAATACGACGAAAGTCTGTCTGCCGACCAGAACCGACGCGTAGAGGTATATATGTATGCCAGCGAACAGATGATTAAGAATGCGGAGGCAGCTAATTAATATGGTAAAGTGATTAATGTGTTAATGTGCCAATATGCATATTGGCACATTAACACATTAATCACATTGGCACTCTCTCCATGAAACTCCCGAAGCCTTTGCGGTTCCTCCGCAACATCATATTATTCTTCTTTATTTCCACTATCCTAGCGGTAGTGGCTTATCGTTTTGTACCCGTCTACATCACGCCACTGATGGTTATTCGCAGCGTGCAACAGGTCTTTAAGGGTGAAAGTCCATGCTGGCACCACACTTGGGTATCTTCCGACAAGATATCCCCTCACCTGCCTATGGCCGTCATTGCCTCGGAAGACAACCGGTTTGCCACACACAACGGATTCGATTTCATCGAGATACAGAAAGCGATAAAGGAGAATGAAACAAGAAAACGGAAACGGGGCGCAAGCACCATCAGCCAGCAGACGGCAAAGAATGTATTCCTATGGCCCCAGTCTTCCTGGGTACGTAAAGGACTGGAAGTCTACTTCACCGTACTGATAGAATTCTTCTGGTCCAAAGAACGTATCATGGAGGTCTATCTCAACTCCATCGAAATGGGAAAAGGCATCTATGGCGCACAAGCTGCCGCCAAATACAAGTTCAAGACTACAGCAGCCAAGCTCTCTGCCGGACAGTGCGCACTAATAGCGGCAACATTGCCCAACCCCATACGCTTCGACTCAGCACACCCCTCCCCTTACATAAAGAAAAGGCAAGGACAGATTCTACGATTGATGAAACTGGTACCCAAATTCCAGCTAAATGAGAAGCGGACAAAAGAATAAGAAGAGGATGTATCAAAACAGTTAATAGCACACAGATGACACATCCTCCTTTAATTTTTAATTCTTAATTTTTAATTAATACGCGTGTCCTCCCTCTTCCATCTCCTTCGCATCAATCTTGCGATTGTCGATACTGCGCCAAGCGTAGAAGATGTAGGCAAGAACGAAAGGAACAAGGATAGAGACATAAGCCATAACCTTCAGTGTGAACTGGCTCGAGCAACTGTTTGCCAACGTGAGTGAGCTTTGCAGGTCGTGGGTAGAAGGATAATAGGCCGTATTGTTATAGCCTGCCACAAGCAGCAGTGCCAATACCGTAAGCACCGTCCCTGCACCGGCAAACCAGATACCCTTGTCGAATGCCGGCTTCCACAGCGTGCGGATAATGCCCCAGAGCACAGCCACCACACCAACCAGGAATACAAGCAGCACTACCGGCATCTGCAGGAAGTTCGTCAGATACTTGTAAGGTTCCATGAACACCTCTCCCGTTTCCGGGCGTACAGCATAGCCGTCGGCAAGCAGCGTACGGATGACGAAGGCCAGGAAGAATACCAGGAACAACGCCGTATTTCCCCAGAGTGCCCGGCGGCAGCGTTTCACCAAATCATCCTCATTGATATTATTAATAAAATAAAGCGCTCCCAAGATACGTGCCAGAAAGAACACAGCCAGCCCCAGCACCACATTCCACGGATTAAGCAGCGCATCCAACCCATGCCAGCCGTTAGCCCATTGACTGATAACCGGCATTGCCGCATCTGCGATATTCCCTTTATTGATATAGAAGTTAGACCCCGTGAAGAACGTGGCCACTGCCCCACCCAGCAATACCGGACCTACCACTCCGTTTATCACCAGGAACGTGCGATACGTTGTCTTGCCCAGCAGATTTCCCGCCTTCGACTGAAACTCGTAGCTGACAGCCTGCAACACAAAGCTGAACAGAATAATCATCCACAACCAATAAGCTCCTCCGAAACTGGTACTATAGAACAACGGAAACGAAGCAAAGAACGCGCCTCCAAACGTGACAAGCGTTGTAAACGTGAACTCCCACTTCCGTCCCGTAGAATTAATCATCATCTTCTTCTGCTCCTCCGTCTTCCCCAGACAGAACAGAAGCGAATTACCTCCCTGCACGAACAGCAGGAATACCAGTAGTGCTCCCAGCAAGGAGACTACAAACCACCAATAGTGTTGAAGAAATATATAAGCATTCATTGTGAGTTATGAGTTATAAGTTATGAGTTATGTGACGGTGTGTGCGTTTCGGTTTCCGGACCTTTGCGAATGGCCTTCAGCATAATTCCCACCTCAGCAATCAGCATGACAGTGAAAAGTACCAGGAAGATAAAGAACGTGGTCTGCACGGAGCCTACATCCAGCTTAGAGATGGCGGCACTCGTGGGCAGCATATCTTGGATGGCCCACGGCTGGCGACCACACTCGGCAACCACCCATCCGGCTTGTCCAGCCAGATAGCCCAGCGGAATGGTGAGCATAGCCACCCAATGCATCCATGGCATCCGCGACAAGTCTTTCTTATAGGCCAGGAACAGCACCACAATAAAGAAGAGGATGAAGTACCCACCCAACATCACCATCACACGGAACATGTAGAACGTAAGGGGCACATTGGGCACCAGCTCGTTCACGTCCTTGATATAACCGTAACCGAAATAGGCTACATTATCTTTCAACACTTTGGCAGCCACCTCTGCATCTGCCTCATTGCCCGCAGCCTTGGCTGCACGATAGGCGGCAAACGCACCGATAGCCGTTTTTCCTTTTTCTATTTTCTCTTCTGCCGAAAGCGCTACGGTACCATCGCTCAACGGATATCCACCTTTCAGCAGGTCATTGATGCCGGGAACAAAAGCATCCATCTTGCGCTCGGCAAGCAGCGACAGCATCTTCGGAATTTCCACACGGAAAAGGAATGGGTCTACTCCGTCCTGCGGTGTCTGCTTGGCAGGATTCAGCAGCCCGAACGCTACCAATCCGGCACCTTGCCGCCCTTCATAATAGCCTTCCATAGCAGCCAGCTTCATCGGCTGCTTTTGCGCCACCTGATAGCCCGAGCCATCACCCGTCCAGGCAGAGAGCACAGCGGCACACAGACCTACCCATGCGGCAATCTTTACACTTGCCAGCGCAAATTTCTTCTCGCGCTTCTTCCACAGATACCAGCAGCTTACGCCTACTACAAACACGGCAGCCAGCACCCAGCCGGACAGCACGCTATGGAAGAACTTATTGACAGCCATCGGCGAAGTTGCCACAGCCCAGAAGTCCACCATCTCGTTGCGTGCCGTATCGGGATTGAACTCCATACCTACGGGATTCTGCATCCACGCATTGGCAACCAGAATCCACCAGGCAGAAATCGTGGCGCCCAACCCCGTGAGCCAAGTAGATGCCAGGTGGAAACGCTTGCTCACCTTATCCCAGCCGAAGAACATGACGGCGATAAACGTTGCTTCCATAAAGAAAGCCAAAATACCCTCGATGGCAAGCGGCGCACCGAAGATGTCGCCCACAAACCAACTGTAATTACTCCAATTCGTACCGAATTCAAATTCCAGAATAATACCGGTTGCTACACCAATAGCAAAGTTGATACCGAAAATCTTCATCCAGAATTTGGCAGTACGTTTCCAAAATTCGTCACCCGTACGGTAGTACGCTGTCTCCATGATGCCCATAATTACCGCCAGTCCAAGTGTCAGCGGCACAAAAATCCAGTGATAGATGGCGGTCAAGGCAAATTGGGCTCTCGACCAGTCAATCAGGGAAGTGTCAATGTGTCCAAGCATAAGAATCAAGTTATGAGTTATGAGTTATAAGTTATGAGTTATTAAGTTTTTAAGTTATCGGGTAAGAACAGAGAGACACGGAGAATTTATAAGGGCAAGGAAATAAACTCTGTGTCTCCGTGTTTAGTCGCCCAGACTCCGATGGATAAGCTCATTACTGACATAGCCTTCCTTGTCATCGCCCACCACGGGGGTATTCAGAAACCGTGGGAAGAAGAAAAGGCGGAGAATGAAGAACATGATGAATAACTTCACAAGAATGATAAGCCACAAAGTACGCCCTAACGTCATACTTCGAAAACCTTCCAAATAAAAACGCCAAATGTTTACCGCAGTCTGTTTCATGCCGATAAAATTATAATGATTACAAATATAAAATACTTTTATATAAAGAACAAATAAAAAGGTGAAAAGTTGAACAGAAAAAAGACTTCTCCCATTCATCGGTACAAAAAAGATTTTAGGCGAGGAAAATTTCCCCAACGTCTATCACTTTTGCAATCCTTTCTCCACCCTACTACATTTGCAAATGTAAAACCATAGAATAACGAAGATATGACGAACGTAAAAAGATTGACAGTGATAGCGCTATGTATGGCAAGCTGTATGGGAGTGGCCGCCCAAAACGGCACTTCCACGCAGATACCCGGCAGTTCCGAGCAGCCAGCCGACAGCCTGCCCGCCCAATGGGACTTGCAAGCGTGCATCGACTATGCCTTGCAGCAAAACATCACCATCCGCAAGAACCGCCTCAGTGCGGAAAGTGCCCAGGTAGATGTAAAGACCGCCCGAGCCGCTCTCTTCCCCAGCCTTTCGGCCAGTGTGAGCCAGCGTGTCGTGAATCGCCCGAAGAGCGAGACAAACACCATCATCGACGGCGACAACATCACCAGCAGCCAGAGCAAGACTTCCTATAACGGCAGCTACGGCATCGATGCCAACTGGACCCTCTACAACGGCGGGAAACGCCTCAACACCATCAAACAACAGCAACTGAACAACCGCATTGCCGAACTTAGCGTAGCACAGAGCGAGAACAGCATCGAAGAAAGTATCGCACAAACCTACGTACAGATACTCTACGCCGCCGAAGCCGTGAAAGTGAACGAATCGACCCTGGAAGTGAGCCAGGCCGAATGCGAACGCGCCCGCCAACTTCTCGAAGCAGGAAGCATAGCCAAAAGCGACCTGGCACAACTGGAAGCGCAAGTGAGTACCGACAAGTACCAGCTGGTGACAGCACAAGCCACCCTGCAAGACTACAAACTACAACTGAAACAACTCCTGGAACTGGACGGCGAATCCGAGATGAACCTCTACATCCCCACACTCGGCACGGAAAACGTACTGGCACCCCTGCCCACCAAAACGGACGTTTACCGTTCTGCCCTCGTGCTCCGTCCGGAAATAGAAGCCGGCAAACTGAATATACAGACATCCGACCTCGACATCAAAATTGCCCGCGCTGGCTATCTGCCTACGCTGAGCCTCAGCGCCGGCATCGGAACCAGCCATGCCAACGGCAATGACTTCACCTTCAGCGAGCAAGTCAAACAGAACTGGAACAACTCGCTGGGCTTCACCGTAAGCGTGCCTATCTTCAGCAACCGGCAGACCAAGAGTGCCGTAGAGAAAGCCAAGATTCAGAAGCAGACCAGCGAACTGGACCTGCTGGACGACCAAAAAACGCTGTACAAGACCATCGAAACCCTCTGGCTCGATGCCAACAGCGCCCAGCAGCGCTACGCCGCCGCCACAGAGAAACTGAAAAGTACGCAGACCAGCTATGAACTGATTCAAGAGCAGTTCAACCTGGGCATGAAGAATACCGTAGAACTGCTGACTGAGAAAAGCAATCTGCTCAGCGCACAGCAGGAGACACTGCAAGCCAAATACATGGCCATACTGAATATGCAGCTACTGAAGTTTTATCAAGGAGAAAAAATCGAATTATAATACCTTATATATATATGAACAAAAAAAGAATCATCCTCATTGCCGTAGCTGCCGTAATCATAGTGGGCGGCGGCGTATGGCTCTTCGGTGGTGCCAAGGCCAAGCACAAGGTGACCTACGCCACAGCAACCATCCATAAAGGTGAGATTTCCGAATCCGTAACCGCCACGGGAACCATCGAACCGGTGACAGAAGTGGAAGTGGGTACCCAGGTGAGCGGTATCATTGACAAGATTCATGTAGACTACAATTCCGTAGTAACCAAAGGCCAGCTCATTGCCGAGATGGACCGCGTGACCCTGCAAAGCGAACTTGCCTCGCAACGCGCCGCCTACAACGGTGCAAAGGCCGAATACGAGTACCAGAAGAAACTCTACGAACGCAACAAGACGCTGAACGAAAAGCAGCTCATCGCCGCCACGGACTATGAGCAATCCGTCTATAACTACGAGAAGGCCCGCAGCAACTACGAAAGCAGCCAGGCATCACTGGCAAAGGCTGAACGCAACCTCTCCTACGCCACCATCACCTCTCCCATCGACGGTGTGGTCATCAGCCGTGACGTGGAAGCAGGACAGACCGTGGCTTCCGGCTTCGAGACACCGACACTGTTCACCATCGCTGCCGACCTGACGCAGATGCAGGTTGTGGCCGACGTGGACGAAGCGGACATAGGCGGTGTGGAAGAGGGACAGCGCGCCACGTTTACCGTAGACGCCTACCCGAATGACGTGTTCGAAGGAGTGGTCACACAAATTCGTCTGGGAGATGCCAGCTCAAGCAGCACGTCGAACACCAGCACCAGCACGGTTGTGACCTACGAAGTAGTCATCTCCGCCCACAACCCGGACCTGAAACTGAAACCACGCCTGACAGCTAACGTCACCATCTTCACCCTCGACCGCAAAGACGTGCTGTGCGCTCCCGCCCGTGCCCTGCGCTTCAACCCCGAAAAACCGCTTATCGGCGACAATGATATCGTGAAGGATTGCGAAGGGGAACATAAACTCTGGACCCGCAAAGGCAACACCTTTACCGCCCATCCAGTGAAGATAGGTATCTCCAACGGAGTCAACACGGAAATTATCAGTGGCATTAACGAAGGTACCATAGTAGTGACCGAAGCCACCATCGGCAGCATGCCCGGCAGCGGCGCTCCGGACATGAGCCAGGAAGCTCCCGGCGGTGAGAAGAGTCCGTTCATGCCTGGCCCTCCGGGAAGTAAGAAGAAGAGCGGAAAATAATACAAAAAAAGAATTATGAATAAAGCAGTCATTGAACTTCAAAATATCAAACGCAACTTCCAGGTGGGGGACGAAACCGTGCATGCCCTGCACGGCGTCTCGTTCACCATCCGTGAAGGCGAGTTTGTCACCATCATGGGTACATCGGGCTCCGGAAAGTCTACTTTGCTGAATACCCTCGGCTGCCTGGACACACCCACCAGCGGCGAATACCTGCTGGACGGTATCTCCGTACGTACCATGAGCAAGCCTCAACGCGCCGTACTACGCAACCGTAAAATCGGCTTCGTATTCCAGAGCTACAACCTGCTGCCCAAAACCACTGCCGTGGAAAATGTGGAGCTACCGCTGATGTATAACTCCTCCGTCTCGGCTTCCGAAAGGCGGAGACGTGCCATCGAAGCCCTGCAAGCCGTGGGGCTGGGCGACCGACTGGAACATAAGTCCAATCAGATGTCCGGCGGTCAGATGCAACGCGTAGCCATCGCCCGCGCCTTGGTGAACAATCCCGCCGTTATCCTGGCAGACGAAGCTACGGGTAACCTGGACACCCGTACTTCTTTCGAGATTCTGGTACTGTTCCAAAAGCTGCATGCCGAAGGGCGCACCATCATCTTCGTCACCCACAACCCCGAAATAGCCCAGTACAGCAGCCGCAACATCGTGCTGCGCGACGGACAAATCAAGGACGATACCATCAACACCCAAATCCAGAATGCAGCCGAAGCCCTGGCAGCATTGCCTAAGCAGGAGGAGGAATGAGGGATAAGGGATTAAGGATTAGGGATTAATTTTAAACTTTCCATTAAAACGATATGAACGGAACAAACCTTTTCAAAATAGCCTTGCGAGCCTTGAACAACAACAAGCTGCGCGCATTCCTCACCATGCTGGGCATCATCATTGGCGTGGCGTCCGTCATCACGATGCTTGCCATCGGACAAGGTTCGAAGAAAAGCATCCAGGCGCAAATCTCCGAGATGGGCTCCAACATGATTATGATTCACCCCGGTGCCGACATGCGCGGCGGTGTCCGCCAAGACCCCAGCGCCATGCAGACCTTGAAGCTGACCGACTACGAAGCCCTGCGAAACGAAACCAACTTTCTGGCTGCCGTCAGCCCCAATGTCTCCTCCAGCGGGCAGCTCATCGCGGGCAACAACAACTACCCCTCCTCCGTGAGCGGCGTGGGCACGGACTATCTCGAAATCCGGCAGCTCAGCGTGGAGAACGGCGAGATGTTTACCGAAGCCGACATACAGACCTCTGCCAAGGTGTGCGTCATCGGAAAGACCATCCAAGACAACCTCTTTCCCGGAGGAGAGGACCCTGTGGGACGTATCATCCGCTTCAACCAAGTGCCCTTCCGCGTGGTGGGCGTGCTGAAGTCCAAAGGCTACAACTCCATGGGCATGGACCAGGACGACGTAGTGCTTGCCCCTTACAGCACCGTGATGAAACGCCTGCTGGCACAGACCTACCTTAGCGGCATCTTCGCCTCCGCCCTCACCGAGGACATGACGGACAATGCCACCGACGAAATCACCGAGATACTGCGCCGCAACCACAAGCTGAAGGAGAGTGACGACGACGACTTCACCATTCGCAGCCAGCAGGAACTCAGCACCATGCTGAACTCCACCACCGACCTGATGACCACGCTGCTTGCCTGCATAGCCGGCATTTCGCTCGTAGTGGGCGGCATCGGCATTATGAACATCATGTACGTATCGGTGACGGAACGCACGCGCGAAATCGGCCTGCGCATGAGTGTAGGCGCCCGCGGTGTCGACATCTTGAGCCAGTTCCTCATCGAAGCTATCCTCATCAGCATCACCGGAGGCATCATCGGCGTCATCATCGGATGCGGAGCCAGCTGGATAGTGAAGAGCGTTGCCCACTGGCCCATCTTCATCCAGCCGTGGAGTGTATTCCTCTCCTTCGCCGTATGTACCGTCACCGGAGTGTTCTTCGGTTGGTATCCCGCCAAGAAAGCTGCGGACCTCGACCCGATAGAGGCCATACGCTACGAATAACCTATCTCTCTCTTGCCAGAAGTTATCAAAACACGTCCTAAGTATTAAAAAAAAACGTTCTAAGTATTAAGAAAAAACTTTCTGCCAATAAAGAGAAAAGTTATGCGAAACTAAGGATAATCTCTATCCCAAGCCTTGGGATAGACATCCGCAAGCTTGGGATACATATCCGCAACCTGGAAACGCTTATCCGCAACCTGCGAACAGAGATTTGCTTCGCAGGCAGCGGATATTTCCAATATCCATCTAAAATCACTATCTTTGTATTATGATGAAACAACAGCTCCCTAACCCACGCCACCGCGGCATCGAAACCCTGATACACATCATCGTCTGGGGTATCGTCATCGGTTTCCCCTTTCTGATGATGACACGCAGCGGCTTCAATATCAGCCTTGCGGACTATCTGCGCCACGGTAGCAGCAGTACCCTCTCATTCTTCCTTGTATTCTACATCAACTACTGCTTCCTCATTCCCCGCTACTTGTTCGAGGGACGCATCCGGCAGTATCTCCTGCTGAACACACTGCTCATCATCTGCATTACCACCGGCGCCCACCTTTGGCAAGAATACACATTCCAAAACCATATGCGCGGCGATGATGACGGTCAGCACATGGGGCCTCCCAAATGGATATTCATCTTGCGCGACGTCTCGACCATGATTCTCACCGCCGGCCTCAGCGCTGCCATCAAGCTGAGCCGCCGCTGGGCGCAGATGGACGCCGCCCGCCGCGAAGCCGAGAAAAGCCGCACGGAAGCCGAGTTGAAGAACCTGCGCAACCAGCTCAACCCGCACTTCCTGCTCAATACGCTGAACAACATCTACGCCCTCATCGCCTTCGATGCCGACAAGGCACAGACTGCCGTGCAGGAACTGAGCCGACTGCTGCGCCATGTGCTGTATGACAATCAGCAGAACTTCGTCACCCTGGACAAGGAGATGGACTTCATCCGCAACTACATCGAACTGATGCGCATCCGTCTCTCCGCCAACGTCCGTGTGGAAACAAAGATAGACGTCCGACCGGACAGCCGTACGGAAATAGCTCCGCTCATCTTTATTTCCCTCATAGAGAATGCCTTCAAGCATGGCATCTCCCCCACTGAGCCCAGCTTTATCCGTATCCACTTCAGTGAAAGCCCCGGAGAGATACATTGCGAAATAACCAACAGCTATCATCCCAAAAGCGTGGCAGATAAAAGCGGAAGCGGCATCGGCTTGGAACAAGTGCGCAAGCGTCTGGAGCTGACCTATCCCGGTCATTACGACTGGCAGCAAGGAGTGAGTGAGGACATGAAAGAGTATAAATCTATTTTAATTATAAAGATATGAATCTGAAGTGCGCCATTGTAGACGACGAGCCCCTCGCCCTAGGGTTGCTGGAAAGCTACGTCAACAAGACCCCGTTTCTGGAGTTGGTCGGTAAATACTCCAGTGCCGTACAAGCCATCAAGGAGTTGCCCGAGAAGCACATCGACCTGCTTTTCCTCGACATCCAGATGCCCGAACTGAACGGACTGGAATTTTCGAAGATGGTCGATTCCGGCACCCGCATTGTCTTTACCACCGCCTTCGACCAGTATGCCATAGACGGCTACAAAGTCAATGCGCTGGACTACCTGCTGAAACCCATCTCCTACGTCGACTTTCTGCAGGCTGCCAACAAGGCTGTGCAATGGTTTGAATTGCTGCAACAGCCCAAGGAAGAGATTCAGAGCATCTTCGTAAAAAGCGAGTATAAGCTGGTGCAAATCGAATTGAGTAAAATTCTGTACATAGAGGGGCTGAAAGACTATCTCAAAATCTACGAGGAGGATTCTCCCAAGCCTATCCTGTCTCTCATGAGCATGAAGGCAATGGAGGAACTTCTGCCTGCCTCGCGTTTCATGCGCGTCCACCGTTCCTACATTGTTCAGAAGAATAAAATACGTATTATAGACCGTGGCCGCATCGTGTTCGGAAAGAATTACATCCCGATAAGTGACAGCTATAAACAAGCTTTTCAAGAATTTTTAGACCAAAGAAGCTAAAAAAATCGACTAATCCGTCGATAAAATCGGAAAAAACGTCGATTTATTATAGAATCCTTTTGCATATTAAAATATGTTTTTTTATCTTTGCACCGAACAGATAGGAGTTGTGAAACTCCCCCAATAGAATAGTTTAGTTAAGTCTAGTTTAGTTTTTGTGTGAAGCACTTCCTCCGTAAGCGAACGTTGGAAGTGCTTTTTACATATCAACACTATTTAATCCACAAGCAGAAAAATTATCAAAGCAAATTTAAAAAACTATATATAACTACATATCAAACACCAACATAACATTCATTTTCTTATCTTTAATACAGAAACAAGTGGGCACGCATGTTTTATGATTTTACTAATCACATCTGTATAATGTTAGTTTCGCGACAACCATTATACGGTAATAATCTTGTAAATTATGGAAATCAAGAAAACATCCAAAGCAAGCCTGGAAAACAAGAAGTCAAGTTGGCTACTTGTAGGTTATGTAATTGTGCTGGTCTTCATGTTCGTTGCATTTGAATGGTCGAAGCGTGATGTTAGGATTGACATGAGCGGTGCTATTACCGAGAACGTATTTGAGCAGGAAATTGAAATTCCTATCACGGAGCAACCCGAATTAGTAGCTCCACCACCCCCTCAAGCTCCTGCAATTGCCGAGGTATTGACAATTGTGGATGATAATGACAATGTGAAAGAAACAGCCATTGCCTCTTCCGAAGAAATCGGTGAAGCTGTAATCATCAAACCCATATCTCCAACCGTAGATGAAGAGATTCCGGTAGAGGATGAGATTTTTGAAGTTGTAGAGAAGAATCCCGAGTTTTCTTATAATGGCATGAGTCTGATGCAATATCTGGGTAAGAGTATAAAATACCCGACTATTGCGCAAGAGACCGGAACCCAGGGGCGCGTAATAGTACAATTCGTTGTCAACAAAGACGGCAGCATCGTAGATGTAAAAGTAGTAAGAGGCGTAGAGCCCTATCTGGACAAAGAAGCTATCCGTGTAATTTCCACCATGCCCAAATGGAAACCCGGTGAGCAACGAGGCAAACCGGTCCGTTGTAAATTCACAGTTCCCGTAATGTTTAAATTACAATAGCAGACATGCCAGTGTCCACTTTCCACTTGTCTCCATAAGGTAATCTCCAATATCCGAGGGTGTGTCGAAACTGGTATTCACCACAGATTACACAGATTTGCACAGATAAGCATCTTTGATTATCAGTAGATTAAGCTCATTCTGTGTTAATCCGTGTAATCTGTGGTGAATTTTGACACACCCCCATTTTTTTAAGTATCAACACAGCCATTTCCTTCTTCCATATTTTTCTTTCCGCAGAAAAACAAAAACATTCAGCCCTCTCAGACTGTTACATAGAAAAACAATATATCACTCCTGATAAAACCACACGATAATGAAATCACAACTCTTTGACATCAGAAGAGAATATAAGAAAGGCAGGCTGACACCGGGTAACCTCAACGACAATCCCCTTGAGCAATTCGACCATTGGCTGAACGATGCTATCCATAGTGATGAGTACGAGCCCACCGCCATGACGGTAGCTACAGTCTCGTCAGACGGACATCCCTCTACACGCACAGTGTTGCTGAAAGGGGTGGAAAATGGCCGGCTCATCTTCTTCACCAACTACGAAAGCAGGAAAGGCCGGCAACTGACTGCAAATCCGTATATATCCTTATCTTTCGTATGGCACAAACTGGAAAGGCAAATACATATTGAAGGAAAAGCTGAAAGATGCGCTCCTGCCGATTCTGACGCCTATTTTGCAAGCAGGCCTTACAAAAGTAAAATCGGGGCGAGGATTTCGCCCCAAAGTCACGTCATCGGCAGCCGTATGGAGATAATGCGCGCGTTCGTCCGCGAAGCGGCAACATGGATAGGGCAAAGTATCAAACGTCCCGACAACTGGGGAGGTTTTGCCGTTACCCCTTTCCGTTTTGAATTCTGGCAAGGACGGGAAAGCAGGCTACACGACCGTTTCCTCTATTCCCAACAAGCGGATGGCAGCTGGAAAAAGGAGAGGCTGGCTCCCTAAATACGGACAGGGAAACACTTCTCATCACAAATAAATCTTAAAAGGAGGAACAAAGCCACAGAAACGCTGTTTGAAGGGGAAACTCTAAAAACAACAGTTATGAATTACGGTATCAGTATTCTTTTCAGGGCTATACCCTTGTTGATGGCCCTTTTCTGTTTCGGCTACGGAGCCTTTGTGCTCCACGAAGGACTGGATTCGGCAAAATTTGTGGCCGGTCCGGTAGTATTTTCCTTAGGGATGATTTGCATTGCCTTGTTCGCCACAGCGGCAACAATCATTAGACAAATTATTCATACCTACAATCCGATAGCCAGATACGCACTTCCGGTTATTGGTTACCTGGCAGCCGTACTCACAGTAATCTATGGTTGGAATTATATGCACGAAGCTGCCACGGCAAGCAATTTCGTGGCAGGACACGTGATTTGCGGAGTCGGTTTCATCACAGCTTGTGTAGCTACCACAGCCACAGCCTCCACCCGCTTCACCCTCATTCCCGCCAACTCGGAACGTACCGACCAGCTACAACCTGCCGATGCATTCAATTCCTCCCAGGGATATATCCTGATAGCAGTTGCCACCCTTATGGCAGTAATGGCATGGATATGGGCCTTCTGGCTATTGTCAAAAAGCAGCGAGCACAATGCATATTATGTAGCAGGCCATGTCATGGCAGGACTTGCTTGTATCTGTTCCAGCTTGGTGGCGCTGGTTGCAACCATCGTCCGCCAGATACGCAACAACTATACAAAGTCTGAACGGAAACAATGGCCGGCCCTTGTTTTGATAATGGGCAGCATAAGCATTCTCTGGGGACTTCTGGTCTTGGCCAACAGCAATCCGGCACTCTCCTCCACAGGATATATTATGATAGGCCTGGGACTGGTATGCTACAGCATTTCCAGCAAAGTCATACTACTTGCCGCCATCTGGCGGAACACTTTCAAGCTGGCCAACCGCATCCCGCTGATTCCGGTCTTCACGGCCCTGGCTTGTCTGTTTCTCTCCGCCTTTCTGTTTGAGATGGCAAGCCTGCACAATGCCTATTTTGTCCCTGCACGCGTACTGGCAGGTTTGGGAGGCATCTGCTTTACATTATTCTCCATCGTAAGCATTCTGGAGAGCGGTACATCTAAGTAGACATTTTCCCGCCATTGGCCTGAGCATCGAGGAACAATTCCACACGCTCGGCATGGTGGGCCACATAAGCTGCCGGACCGGTATCCCCGGAATCAAGAATATCGCGGACCACATCCGCCTTATTCTTGCCGGTAACAAAGAAAATAAGATTCTTCGCAGCAAACAAAAGGCAGCCGGTCATGGCTATGCGTTTCTGCCCATTATAGGGATTGACACTCACCTCATAAGGATGAAAGGAAGAAAGCAGATATTCCTGCCCCGGAAAGATAGAGGAGGTATGCCCGTCGTCTCCAGCACCGAGCAAAACGACATCGAAGGCCGGGAAGCCACCCCAAAGCGGAACCGTGCGGCAAACCAGCGTCGAATAGTTCTTTGCTTCAATCTCCGGGCGGTTCACTCCATAAATAGGATAAACGTATTCATCGGGCATGCCTACTTCATCCAACAGCAAACGGCGCATGGTACCATAATTGCTCTCATAATCCTCTGCCGGCACACACCGTTCATCCACCCAATAAATCCGCATCCGCATCCAAGGAGTCACCTCCTTGTACTCGTTGGCCCAAATGTCAAACATCAGCGAAGGAGTACTTCCCCCACTGAATGCAAAATAAAAGGTCTTTTCCGGCTCACGCTCCATCATCGCAATCAAATGTTCAATCAACGCATGTGCCGTAGCTGTAGCCGAATGGTAAACATAACTTTTCATAACTCGCAATATTCATCTGTATTAGTCAAATTCTTACACGGATTAGTCCACTCAGCACCATGTTCGTGCATCATCGCTTCACTTTCCAAAGGTCCCCACGTACCTACGGGATACCCATATAAAGGAGCATCCGTATGCTCTTTCCAATAACGCAACACGGGATCGAAAAAGCGCCATGAAGCCTCTACCGCGTCGCTGCGGGTAAAGAGTGTAGGGTCACCTTGTATGCAGTCCTCTATCAGACGGGCATAGGCATCGCCGGTAGGCAACCCGCCCAACTGGTCATAACTGAAGTCCATCATCACCTGCTTCACGTCAAATCCGGGTCCGGGAGTCTTCATGCCGAATTTCAGCACAATACCTTCATTGGGTTGCAGGCGGAGAATCAGCTTATTCGCGCGGGGACAATGTCCACCCTCGCAACGGAACATCTGATGGGGCGTCTCACGGAAATGTACAACAATCTCAGTCACCTTTGTCGGCATTTGTTTGCCGGTACGGATATAGAAAGGAACACCCTTCCACCGCCAGTTGTTAATACCGATTTTCATGGCAATATACGTTTCGGTACGCGAATCAGGTGCCACGTTCTTCTCTTCCCTATACCCGGCTTTCGAGCCCGAAGCCGTATATTGTCCGCGGACAATGTGTTCCTCCAAATCCTCCTCTGTCAAGGGAGCCAATGACTCATAGACCTTCACCACCTCGTTGCGGAAATTATCGGCATTGAAAACGGCAGGCGGTTCCAATGCTGTGAGCGCCACAAGCTGTATGAGGTGGTTTTGTACCATATCGCGCAGGGCTCCGGCACCTTCATAGAATCCGCCACGTCCTTCGATACCCAGATTCTCTACGGCTGTAATCTCCACATAGTCTATATAATTACGGTTCCATAGCGGTTCGAAGATTCCGTTGGCAAAACGGAAGGCGAGAATGTTCTGCGCCGTTTCCTTACCCAGAAAATGGTCGATGCGGTAAATCTGATGCTCCTTGAAAACGGAAGCATAAATGCTATTCAGCTTTCTGGCTGACTCCAAATCGTAACCGAACGGCTTTTCAACGATGATACGCGTATCAGGACGGTTCAGACCGGCCGCCTTCAAGTGCAAGGGAATGACACCGTACAAGGAAGGTGGAGTAGCCAGATAGAACAGCAGGTTGTCCGGTTTCTGCTCACCGGTAAACTCTTGTAAACGTCCGTCCAGCAGATGATAGCCTTCAACCTCGGCGGGATCCAATGTCTGGTAATGCAGATGGCTGCAAAAATCCCTCATTTTATCTTCCACCTGCTCTCTGGAAGCTACGAACTTACTCAATTCACTCATTATATATTCTTGGTAACGGGCATCCGTATACTCGGTGCGTCCTATCCCCAGAATGGAGAATCCTTCCGGCAACCGCCCGCCACTATACAAAGTATAGAGCGCCGGCATCAGTTTGCGCTTCGTCAAGTCACCCGAAGCGCCGAATATAACAATCACTAATTTCTTCATCATCTTCTCCCCCTTTCTCACACATTGTACGTACCCGATTTCGTATCTCCTCCGTGTCCCGTCCAATTTTCATGGAAAAACTGTCCACGCAACTCGTCTGTCCTTTCAAAGGTATGCGCACCAAAATAGTCACGTTGCGCCTGAATCATATTGGCAGGCAACTTGGCAGACACCAGCGAATAGAAATAATTCAAGGCGGACGAGAATGCAGGCACCGGAAGTTCCTCTTTCATGGATTGTGCCACCAGATGTTTCCAGCCGGAAAGCAACAGCTGCATTTCATTTTTGAAATAAGGAGCCAACAGCAGATGTTTGGGCTTGTCTTTTGCCTCGAAAGCCGTAGCTATGTCGTTCAGGAAAATACTACGGATAATGCAGCCGCCCCGCCACATGCGTGCGATGGATGCCAAATCGAGGTTCCAGGCAAAAGCGTCGGATGCACGCTGCAACACGGCGAATCCCTGAGCATATGACACTAATTTGGAAGCATAGAGTGCGGAATAGATATCCTTCACCATCTCCGACTTGTTGTACACCGCCTGCGAGCGTCGGCATACAAATTGCTTGGAAGCCGTTTCACGCAAGCTCTTCTGTGCCGACAAACTACGTTCGAACACAGCCGTAGCAATCAGCCCCAACGGCATGCCCAGCTCCATCGCATTGATAACGGACCACTTGCCCGTACCTTTCTGTCCGGCGGTATCCAATATCTTATCTATCAGGTAACCTCCTGATTTGTCCTTATGACGTAGTATGTTGGCGGTAATTTCAATGAGATAGCTACGCAACTTGCCCTCATTCCAATCGGCAAAGATTTCCGCCATCTGTCCATTGTCCAGACCAAGCAGATTCTTCATCACCCAATAAGCTTCGGCAATAAGCTGCATATCTCCATATTCGATACCGTTATGTATCATCTTGACGAAATGACCGGAACCGGCAGGACCAATCCACTGGCAGCACGGGGTACCGTCAGATGCTTTTGCCGCAATACTCTGCAGGATAGGCTTCACCTCAGGCCAGGCACTTTCAGATCCTCCGGGCATGATAGACGCGCCGTTCAGCGCTCCTTCCTCTCCACCGGAAACTCCAGCTCCCACAAAACGGAAGCCTTTCTTTTCGGCCAATGCCACACGCCGGTTGGTGTCCTCATAATTGGAATTGCCACCGTCAATCAGGATATCCCCTTCGGACAAATGGGGAAACAGCTGTTCCATCAGTTCATCCACCGCACTGCCGGCACGAACCATCATCATTATTTTGCGGGGTATGGCAATGGAAGTTACAAATTCGGCTATATCTGTATAGCCTTCAATTTTTTTCCCTTTGGCGCGGCCGTTCACAAAACGTTCCACCACCCCTTCTTCCACTCCCGGAACCGTACGATTATATACCGAAACATTCCATCCCTTATCTGCCATATTGAGGGCCAAATTCTCGCCCATAACTGCCAGACCGATAAGTCCAATGTCTGTTTTATTTAAATTCTTCATATTCATGTAAATTTTGTCTTTATATGGAAACAAAATGCTAACAGCATTTGTTCGTATGAATTACGAAAATAAAATAGTACTTTTGTCAGCGAAAGCCTATTTTTCAACCAGACAGAAAACCAATGCTCATGAAGAACTTCCACATCGGACTATTGCCACGCATCATCATTGCCATTATCTTAGGTATACTTTTCGGAAATTTCCTACCGGCTTCGCTGGTACGGCTGTTCGTAACATTCAATGCCATTTTCAGTGAATTCCTGAACTTCTCCATCCCCCTCATCATTGTGGGACTGGTCACGATTGCCATTGCCGACATCGGCAAAGGAGCCGGACGGATGCTGGTCGTCACAGCGCTCATTGCTTACGGAGCTACCTTATTCTCCGGCTTTCTCTCCTACTTCACCGGTATGGCGGTATTTCCTTCCCTCATAGAAACCGGGGTGCCGTTAGAAGAAGTCAGTGAGTCTCAAGGTATTCTTCCCTATTTTTCCGTGGGTATCCCGCCATTGATGAATGTTATGACCGCACTCGTACTTGCCTTCACACTGGGGCTGGGCCTGGCTCATCTGAAAAGTGAGGTACTGAAAAATGCGGCACGCGATTTTCAAGAGATTGTCATCCGCATGATCAGTGCAGTGATATTGCCGCTGCTTCCCATCTATATTTTCGGCATTTTCCTCAACATGACGCACAGTGGACAAGTATTCGGCATCCTGATGGTCTTTATTAAGATTATCGGTGTAATCTTCCTGCTTCACATCTTTCTCCTGGTATTCCAATACAGCATTGCGGCACTGTTTGTCCGCAAGAACCCTCTCAAACTACTGGGACGAATGATGCCTGCCTACTTCACGGCTCTAGGCACTCAATCCAGTGCCGCCACTATCCCCGTAACATTGGAGCAAAGTCGGAAGAACGGCGTCTCTGCCGATATTGCCGGATTCGTCATCCCACTTTGCGCCACCATCCATCTGTCGGGCAGCACATTGAAGATTGTGGCATGCGCCCTGGCACTGATGATAATGCAAGGCATGCCCCATGATTTCCCTCTATTTGCAGGATTCATCTTCATGCTGGGCATCACTATGGTAGCCGCTCCCGGGGTACCGGGAGGCGCCATCATGGCATCACTGGGCATCCTGCAATCCATGCTGGGCTTCGACGAGTCGGCACAAGCGCTGATGATTGCACTATACATAGCGATGGACAGCTTCGGTACTGCCTGCAATGTGACGGGCGACGGGGCAATCGCACTGATTATCGACAAAGTGATGGGAAAGAAATAGTTTATATTTTGCCATCTCGTGGAAAATAACGAATATTGCAGTCCGAAAAGACATAATAACAAGAAGCATACATTATGAAGAAAGCCCTTATCTCCGGCATTACCGGGCAGGACGGCTCGTTCCTTGCCGAATTCCTCCTGCAGAAAGGATATGAAGTGCACGGTATCCTGCGTCGCTCTTCCTCTTTCAACACCGGCCGCATCGAACACCTCTACTTCGATGAGTGGGTACGCGACATGAAACAGAAACGTACCATTAACCTGCACTATGGAGACATGACAGACTCCAGCTCTCTCATCCGTATCATCCAGAGTGTGCAGCCGGACGAAATATATAACCTTGCCGCCCAAAGCCATGTCAAAGTATCCTTCGACGTGCCCGAATATACCGCCGAAACCGATGCCGTAGGCACCCTGCGCATGCTCGAAGCCGTACGCATTCTCGGTATGGAAAAGAAGACACGCATCTACCAGGCCTCCACTTCCGAGCTCTTCGGAAAAGTGCAGGAAGTGCCGCAAAGCGAAACGACCCCGTTCTATCCCCGCAGCCCCTATGGCGTAGCCAAACAGTATGGCTTTTGGATTACAAAGAACTACCGCGAAAGCTATGGCATGTTTGCTGTAAACGGCATACTCTTCAACCACGAGAGCGAACGCCGAGGTGAAACCTTCGTGACAAGAAAAATCACACTGGCGGCTGCCCGCATCGCCCAAGGCTTCCAGGACAAGCTGTATCTGGGCAATCTGGATGCCCGGCGCGACTGGGGATATGCCAAAGACTACATCGAGTGCATGTGGCTCATCCTGCAGCACGACACCCCCGAAGACTTCGTCATTGCCACCGGAGAAATGCATACCGTACGCGAATTTGCGACACTGGCATTCCGAGAGGTAGGCATCACTCTGTGCTGGGAAGGCCAGGGAGTGGATGAGAAGGGTATCGACACACAGACCGGAAAAGTCCTCGTGGAAGTCGACCCCAAATATTTCCGGCCTGCCGAAGTGGAACAATTGCTGGGCGACCCCACCAAAGCAAAAACACTGCTGGGATGGAATCCGAGGCAGACCAGTTTTGAAGAGTTGGTACGCATCATGGCAGAGCACGACATGAAATTTGTGAAGAAACTGTATTTAAGAAGCAAAGAGCTTTGAATGAACTATTAAACTTTCAGACAACAATGTTAGACAAAAATGCCAAAATATATGTAGCAGGCCACCGGGGACTGGTAGGTTCTGCCATCTGGAAAAATCTTGAGGAGAAAGGATACACCAATCTCATCGGCAAGACCCACACAGAACTCGATCTGCTCGACGGAGTTGCCGTACGCCGCTTCTTCGACGAGGAACAGCCCGAATATGTATTCCTTGCCGCCGCCTTTGTGGGTGGCATCATGGCCAACAGTATCTACCGTGCCGACTTCATCTACAAGAACTTGCAGATACAGCAGAACGTCATCGGCGAAAGCTTCCGCCACGGAGTGAAAAAACTTCTCTTTCTGGGCAGCACCTGCATCTATCCCCGTGATGCCGAACAGCCGATGAAAGAAGACGCACTCCTCACTTCTCCGCTGGAATACACGAACGAGCCCTATGCCATCGCCAAAATAGCCGGACTGAAAATGTGCGAAAGCTTCAATCTTCAATACGGTACGAACTACATTGCCGTGATGCCCACCAACCTTTACGGTCCCAACGACAACTTCGACCTGGAACGCAGCCACGTGCTCCCTGCCATGATACGCAAGATACACCTCGCCCACTGCCTGAAACAAGGCGACTGGGATGCCGTACGCCACGACATGAACCTGCGTCCGGTGGAAGGCATCAACGGCGACAGCAGCAAAGAGGACATTCTGAATATCCTCCGGAAATACGGCATCAGCGAAGAAGAAGTGAGATTATGGGGTACCGGCACCCCCTTGCGCGAATTCCTCTGGAGCGAGGAGATGGCAGATGCCAGCGTCTTCGTCATGGAACACGTCGACTTCAAAGATACCTTCAAGCCGGGCGACAAGGAAATCCGCAACTGTCACATCAATATCGGTACGGGCAAGGAAATCACTATCCGCCAGTTGGCAGAGCTGATTGTCAACACCGTAGGCTATCAGGGCCGGTTGACCTTCGACACTTCCAAACCCGACGGCACCATGCGCAAACTGACCGATCCCGGTAAGTTACATGCATTGGGATGGCATCATAAGATTGATATCGAGGAAGGTGTGCAACGCATGTACCGATGGTACTTGGGAAAGTAATTAGTGACGTCTGATTAGCCATGAATGCCATACGGTACAATGTGGAAACTGTATTGTTTATATTGCTGATACTTTTATCAGGTATCAGCCCAACCATGAATGCCATGATAGCTCCCGTGACCTATTCCGTTCGCGGCAAAGTCATCGACAGACAGTCCAGACAACCCGTGGCCTACGCCAACGTTTTCGTTGCCGGCATCCCCGGGAAAGGGGCGTCCACCGATTCACTCGGCACATTCAAGATAGAGCAGGTACCTCCGGGCATCTATAGCCTTGAGGCATCCTGCATAGGATACCAGACTGTTTCCACCCCCGAATATATTGTTTCAGCCTCAACCCCGTTCATCGAGATAGAGATGGAAGAGGATGCCAATCTGCTGAACACAGTAGTGGTGGTGCCTTCCCCCTTCCGGCGAAGTATCGAAAGCCCAGTCAGCATGCGTATCATCGGCTTGCAGGAAATAGAGAAAAGTCCCGGAGCCAACCGGGATGTCTCGCGCATCGTACGCTCCTATCCCGGCGTCTCTTTCTCTCCCATCGGCTATCGCAACGACTTGATTGTTCGGGGCGGTTCTCCTTCCGAAAACCGCTTTTATATGGATGGCATCGAAATTCCCAACATCAACCACTTTGCCACTCAAGGTGCATCCGGAGGACCGGTAAGCATTGTCAATGCCGACCTGATACGTGAGATTACATTTTATACGGGTGCCTTCCCCGCCAACCGCTCCGGAGCCTTGAGTTCCGTCCTCGACTTCCGCCTCAAGGACGGAAATCCGGACAAGCAGGCGTTCAAAGCCACCATCGGCGCATCGGAAGTCTCGCTCAGCGGAGCAGGCCATCTGGGGCAGCGCACCACTTATCTGTTTTCCGCACGCCAGTCCTACCTGCAACTCTTGTTCAAAGCTTTGGGACTGCCCTTCCTGCCCAATTTCATAGACGGACAATTCAAAACAAAAACCCGTTTCAACGAGCACAGCGAGCTGACCCTGCTTGGTCTTGCAGGCATTGACAAGATGAAACTGAATACCGATGAAAAAGGAGAAGATGCCGAATATCTGCTCAGCTATCTCCCCACCATCCATCAGGAAACATTCACTCTCGGAGCCTCTTACAGACACTACAATGGAAGGCACGTGCAATCCCTCATACTGAGCCATAACTACCTGAACAACCGTAATCTGAAATACCGCAACAACGATGACTCTTCCGAAGATAACCTGACCCTGCGCCTACGCTCCACAGAGCAAAAGACCACCCTGCGTTTTGAAAACCAAACGCGCTTGGGAGCATGGACCCTAAAGGAAGGAGCAGAACTGAACAACTCCATCTATGCAAACCACAGCCGGCAAAGACTATACGGCAGTCATTCGGGTACGCTCTCCATCTACGAAACCTCACTCAACATCTTCGGCTGGGGGGCTTTCTTCTCTTCCGACTATACCACCGCCGACAAGCGTCTGGCACTTTCTGCCGGTATCCGTATGGACGGCAACACTTACAACCGAAAGATGCGGCAGCTCTGGAAACAGTTCTCCCCACGCCTCTCTGCATCCTACAAACTCTCGGAACAATGGACCCTGAGCGGAAGTACCGGCCTCTACCACCAATCGCCTCCCTACACCGCTTTAGGATATAAAGACAATGAAGGGCAATATCTCAACAAAGGCCTGAAGTACATGCAGGTCTTTGAAAGCAGCCTCGGTCTGGACTGGCACCTGCAAGACCGGCTCATGGTTTCTGCAGAAGGTTTCTTCAAGCGTTACAGCCGTATGCCACTTTCCCTCCAAGACAACATTCCGTTGGCATGCAAAGGAAACGATTACGGTGTCACCGGCAACGAAACACTCGTCCCTACAGCCAGCGGAAGGGCCTACGGACTGGAAACCATGTTCCGCTGGCAGGCATCCGGCAAGTTCAATCTCGTATCTTCCTTCACCTTATACCGCAGCGAATACCGCAACCGTCCAGATGGAGACTTCATTCCATCCGCCTGGGACAACCGTTTCATCCTCAACATGAGCGGTACATACAACCTGTCCCAGCGCTGGAGCATAGGAGGCAAGCTAAGCTATATAGGCGGCAGCCCCTACACTCCCTATGATGAAGACAAATCATCACTCGTAGAAGCATGGGATGCCAAAGGACAGCCTTACTACGACTATGCGTACTACAATACCGGGCGGCTTCCCAAATTTGCCCAGTTAGACTTGCGTGTGGACAAGTCCTTCTACTTCCATCACTGCATGATAGGAATCTACCTGGACATACAGAATATCACCGGCAACAAACTGAAGCAACCGGATGTGATAATGAGTACGGGCATCATCGAAAATCCGTCCGCTCCCGTTGCCGAACAGCGCTATAAAATGAAATACCTCAAGCAGGAAAGCGGCACTATCCTGCCTACTTTAGGTATAACTGTCGAATTTTAACAAATAGCCACCATAAAAACTATTTTCCTTATAAAAGTTTGCTTTCTATATATAAACCCTTATATTTGCACAATTTTCAACCAAATGTGCAATTAAATATCATGGAACAAAGTTTTATCGCCTATATAGAGAATAGCATAAAGGAAAATTGGGATTTAGACGCTTTGACCGATTACAAGGGAGCAACCCTACAATATAAGGACGTAGCCCGCAAAATAGAAAAGCTGCATATCATTTTCGAGGCAAGCGGCATCAAGAAAGGCGATAAGATTGCCGTCTGTGGCCGCAACAGTTCCCACTGGGGCGTAACGTTCCTCGCAACATTGACCTACGGTGCGGTAATCGTCCCCATCCTTCACGAGTTCAAGGCAGACAATGTACACAACATCGTGAACCATTCCGAAGCCAAACTGCTTTTCGTAGGCGACCAGGTTTGGGAAAACCTCAACGAAAGTGCTATGCCGCTGCTAGAGGGCATCATGATGATGGCAGACTTCTACATTCTTGTCTCCCGCAGCGAAAAGTTGGACTATGCCCGCGAACATCTCAACGAAATGTTCGGTAAGAAATACCCCAAGAACTTCCGCAAGGAACATGTCAGTTATCACAAGGACCAGCCCGACGAACTGGCGGTCATCAACTATACATCCGGCACCACCAGTTACTCCAAAGGAGTGATGCTGCCCTACCGCAGCCTTTGGTCAAACACTACTTTTGCTTTCGAAGTATTGCCGCTGAAAGCCGGTGACAAGATTGTCTCCATGCTGCCAATGGCACATATGTACGGACTTGCATTCGAGTTTCTGTATGAATTCGCCGTAGGTTGCCACATATTCTTCCTCACTCGCATGCCCAGCCCCAAAATCATTTTCCAAGCTTTCACCGAAGTGAAGCCTAACCTGATTGTGGCTGTTCCGCTCATTATCGAAAAGATTATAAAGAAGAGCGTACTGCCCAAGCTGGAAACCCCCGCCATGAAGCTGTTGCTGAAAGTACCCATCATTAACGACAAGATAAAAGCAACCGTACGCGAACAAATGATTCAAGCCTTTGGCGGAAACTTTGCAGAAGTCATTGTAGGAGGAGCTGCCTTCAACCAGGAAGTGGAGCAGTTCTTAAAGATGATAGATTTCCCCTATACGGTAGGCTATGGAATGACGGAATGCGGCCCCATCATCTGTTACGAGGATTGGACCCGCTTCAAACCCGGTTCATGCGGAAAGGCCGCACCGCGTATGGAGGTGAAAATCCTATCATCCGATCCCGAAAACATTCCGGGAGAGATTGTCTGCCGTGGTCCCAATGTCATGCTGGGTTACTACAAGAACGACGAGGCCACCGTACAGGTACTCGACAAAGACGGCTGGCTGCACACCGGAGACCTTGCCCTGATGGATGCCGAAGGCAACGTAAGCATCAAGGGACGCAGCAAGAACATGCTCCTTGGTCCGAGCGGTCAGAATATCTACCCGGAAGAGATAGAAGACAAACTGAACAATATGCCGTATGTAGCCGAAAGCATCATCGTGCAGCAGAATGAGAAACTGGTAGGTCTGGTTTACCCCGACTTCGATGATGCCTTTGCCCATGGGCTGAACAATGACGACATCGAACGCGTCATGGAGGAAAACCGTGTGGCACTGAATGCAGAACTGCCCGCATACAGCCAGATATTCAAAATGAAAATCTATCCTGAAGAATTTGAAAAAACGCCGAAGAAATCTATCAAACGCTTCTTGTATCAGGAGGCCAAAGGATAATGTAAAAAACAATTAAACTACAACCTATCTAACCCTTTCTAAATTATTATCTAAATGAGAAACGAATTATTATTATCCGCCATGCTTCCGATATGCGGAATGGCGGGAGAAGCGTATGGCATGCCGCCTGGGGATGCCGTACCTGCTCCAAAAGAGCAGCCAAACATCATTCTGTTCCTAGTGGATGACATGGGATGGCAAGACACGTCCCTCCCCTTTTGGACACAGCGTACCAAGTACAACGATACGTACCATACTCCCAACATGGAACGGATGGCTACACAAGGCAAAATGTTTACGCAGGCCTATGCATGCAGCATCAGTTCACCTACGCGTGTCAGCCTTTTTACGGGAATGAATGCTGCCAGGCATCGAGTCACCAGTTGGACCCTCCGCAAGAACACTACCCATGAACAACCCGACTCGGTCATGATTTATCCGGAATGGAACGTTAACGGCATTTGTCAAGAGCCTGGCGTGGAACGGACCACACAAGTCACCTCCCTGGCCGAAGTGCTCAAAGACCATGGCTATCACACCATTCATTGCGGAAAAGCCCACTTCGGTGCTGAAGGCACTCCCGGAGCCGACCCGTTGAAAATGGGGTTTGAAGTGAACATAGCCGGACATGCTGCCGGTTCACCTGCCAGCTACTATGGCAAGGAGAATTTCGGCAACAAAACAGACGGTAAAAGCCCGCTGGCTGCCGTACCCGGTCTGGAGAAATATCATGGAACCGACACTTTCCTAAGTGAAGCCCTTACCATAGAGGCCATGAAGGCCCTGGACGATGCACAGCAGACTGACAAGCCATTCTTTCTGTACATGGCACACTATGCCATCCATACCCCTATACAACTTGACATGCGTTTCTACCAGAAGTACCTGGACAAAGGCCTTCCTCCGGTAGAAGCTGCCTATGCTACTCTCATTGAGGGTATGGACAAAAGTCTGGGAGACATTATGGATTATCTGGACAAGAACAACCTGACGGAAAACACTATCCTCATCTTCATGTCCGACAATGGCGGTTTGGCGGCCCATACCCGCGCCGGACAACTGCATGTCCAGAACTATCCGCTCAACAGTGGTAAAGGTTCCGCCTACGAAGGAGGCATACGTGAACCGATGATTGTCCGCTGGCCGGGCATCGTAGCGCCCCAAACCCAATGCGACCATTACCTGATGATAGAGGACTTCTTCCCCACCATCCTTGAGATGGCAGGCGTAGACAACTATACAACCGTACAGCAACGCGACGGCATCAGTTTCATGCCATTGCTCACCGGAAAAGGTAAAATGAAAGACCGTGATATCTACTGGCATTATCCCAATAGCTGGGGTCCTTCCGGCCCGGGCATCGGAGCCACTTGCTCCATCCGTTCGGGCGAGTGGAAGCTGGTGTATTATTTCGGTGACGGTAGACGGGAACTTTTCAACATCCCCGCCGACATCAGTGAAAAACATGATATGGCCCGAGAGAAGCCTGAAGTTGTCAAAGAGTTGTCACGGAAATTAAGTAATTACCTCCGGTCTGTGGATGCGCAGCGCCCTCTGTTGCGTGCCACCCGCCAACCAGCTCCCTGGCCGGACGAAATATAGAAAAAAGTATGAAACGAAACCTTTCCCTCCTCCTTGTGTCCCTGCTTTTTGCAGGGACAGCTCTTGCCCAAGAACATAATCCGGGCAGCGTACAGCCGGATACGATTCAGAAATCCTCCGAGAAATCTTTCCGGAAACAACGCTCTCCACGAACAGACCATGGCCCGGTAGGTATCAATATCTCCTTATGGAAAAACATCTCCACACAGCGGACTGATACCATAGGAAGCACCTGCTTCAATCTGGGTGTGTTCTCCTCCATGAACCGTCTGAATGGCCTCGGCATGAATATTCTTGGCAGTGTAACCGGCAGGGATGTGAACGGTGTACAGATGGCAGGTCTGTCAAATATGGTGGGGGGAAGCATGCGAGGCATGCAGATAGCAGGAATTACCAACATCAATGGCAACAACCTTATCGGAGTATCCGTTTCGGGACTGGTAGGTATCACCGGAAACCATGCGCAAGGCGTCATCATTTCCGGCCTGGCAAACATCAGTGGGGACTATAATCGTGGCGCCTCCATAGGCGGCCTGTTGAATATCAGCGGAGAAGGTGCTTCCGGCATACACTTTGCCGGACTCGCCAATATTTCCGGCGGAAATTTCAAAGGATTTTCAGGGGCCGGCCTGCTAAGTGTAATCGGTGAAGACTTGAATGGTATGCAGATGTCCGCCCTTACTAACATCACCGCCGGAGATATGACCGGTGTTCAGGTTTCCGGCCTGGGCAATGTGGTGGGTGGTACAGCCCGGGGATTACAAATAGGTGCTGCCAATATGGCTATACGTGCCCAAGGGCTTCAAATAGGTCTATTCAACTACTACAAAGAAAAATTAGATGGTTTCCAGTTGGGATTAGTCAATGCCAATCCCCAAACAAAAGTTCAACTGATGTTTTTCGGTGGTAATGCCACCAAGCTGAATGTAGGTGCCCGTTTCAAGAACCGGCTCTTCTATACCATCCTCGGTGGCGGTACCCATTATCTGGATTTTGGCGATAAGTTTTCCGCTGCCCTCTTCTACCGTGCCGGTCTTGAATTACCGCTCTACAAACAGCTGTTCATCAGCGGAGATCTGGGATACCAACATATAGAAACCTTCAAGAACAAGGACTACGGCATTCCGGCACGTCTCTATGCCCTCCAGGCACGTGTCAATCTGGAATACCACCTGACCGAGCGCTTTGGCATATTCCTCACCGGCGGTTATGGCGGCAGCCGCTACTACACCCAAGGGAAAACCTATGACAAAGGCATCATTGTAGAGGGCGGGGTGACGATACTGAAATTATAAATTATTGCTTCTCCTTAATCAGCCCCGTCCTATACGCCACCAGCAGTTTCATCAAATCCTGAATCTGCGTAACGAGTTCACTTCCTTTATCCGTATCCTTCACCATCATACGCTGCGAATTGAATTCGACAACCAGGGTTGTAGACTTGATGTCTTGTCCTTCTTCAATGGCTTTCTGACGGCTCTGGAACGGCTCATGCTGCACCAACTGCAAGCCGTGGGAATGATATACCAGCGTATATCCCGCAATTCCCGTTTCCGGCTGATAGGCTTTTGAAAAACCACCGTCAATCACCAGCAGCTTACCATCCGCTTTGATGGGTTTCTCACCTTTAATGGTCTTTACCGGTACATGTCCGTTGATGATATGCGAATGTGGCCCCGGCTTCACGCCGAACTCTTCAAGAATGCGGTCACACACCTCAGCCTCGTTGCGCAAAGCATAGTAATGCCCTTTCGTCTCCTTATGCAATGTTTTGTCGGCCACAAAATAGCGTTCAAAGGTAGCCATCTTGTCTTTATCGAAGGAAGGGGCATCCGGTCCGCACCACATGTACCAGACATAATCCAGTGCAAACTGTTTCTCGTCCGAACCGTCCTCGTCAAAGTAAGCGGTACGTATCAGCTGGTCGGTCTTTTTCAGCAACTTACGTCCCCAGTATTCCTTTTGGCCGATGCGGACATGTTTAAAACTGCCGTCCGCATTCAGAGGCACGGAAGCATGATAAAGCAGGTTACTGTTGCACACCAGATACATGCCGCCATACGTAAACAAGCAGCGCATGTGCTTCTTCATCTTCTCGCTGTTCATGAAAGAAGAATGAATCCGGTGCATCAGTTCGCGCTCTTCGTCCGACAGACGATACGGGTCCGCCGGGTCTACGGTGGGGAAATTCACATCGCGCAACGGATATTCCTTGCCTTCGTATACAAACACACCACGCTCGAAATCCACCAGATGCAGCAGTTTCCGGTTCTCCATACCGAACTCAGGACGGCGGCTGATGATTTCCGCCTCCAGTTTCAACTGGATAACCGTAATCGCCTTGTGCATCTGTGTAATCAGCCGCAAGGTCTTCTCATTGTATTCCGCATCGGCAAAGTTCATTTTCGGCGCAAAGATGGTGCAAGGGTCATCCGCATAGGTATCCATGGCAAACGTTGCAAGCGGCAACAGATTGATGCCATAACCATCCTCCAGCGTTGCTAAATTGGCATAGCGCATCGACATACGGATTACGTTGGCTATACAAGCATCATTACCCGATGCGGCACCCATCCACAGAATATCGTGGTTACCCCATTGGATGTCGAAATTATGATAATCACAGAGAGTATCCATGATAATATGCGCACCCGGTCCGCGGTCGTATATATCGCCCACGATATGCAGCGAGTCGATGGTCAAGCGCTGGATAAGGTTGCACATCGCCACAATAAAATCATCCGCACGCTTCGTAGAGATAATGGTACTGATTATGACATTGATATAGGCATGCTTGTTAGGTTCGATGCTCGATTCGTGCAACAGCTCTTGAATGATATACGAGAACTCTGCTGGAAGTGCCTTGCGTACTTTCGAACGGGTATATTTGGACGAAACGTTCTGGCATACTTTTACCAACTGGTTCAGTGTTATCAAATACCAGTCATCCAGGTCCGTTTCCTGCTCCTTGATAAGTTGCAGCTTCTCTTCCGGATAATAAATTAACGTACAGATTTCCTTCTTCTCACTTTCGCGCAGTGTATGCCCGAATATTTCGTTCACCTTACGTTTCACTGCCCCCGATGCATTCTTCAGCACATGCTGAAAAGCCTCATACTCGCCATGAATATCCGTCAGAAAATGCTCTGTACCTTTCGGCAGATTCAGAATGGCCTCCAGATTGATGATTTCTGTACTGGCATCAGCAATGGTAGGAAAACTGCGTGATAATAATTGCAAATAACGCAAGTCATTGACAATACTTTCCGGAGTTATATTTCCCATAGTTATTTAATTGATAGTTGATAATTGACAGTTGATAATATCCCTCATTCTTCATTATCCATTAATGAAGAACATGAGCAGCACTTGGGCTATAATTACCCGTAGAAACATGCACAGCGGATAAACCGTAGCATAAGCTACAGACGGATTGTCTCCCGGAATGGTGTCGTTGGCGTAGTTCAGCGCCATGGGGTTTGCCATGCTTCCGCACAGCATACCCGCCATTGTTCCGAAATCTATCTTCAGCCACTTGAAGGTAACGATACCCATAATCAATACCGGAACCACAGTCAACGCAAAACCCGTAGCAATCCATAACAGCCCTTCCGGCCGGAATACCGTATCGAAGAAATGGGCACCTGCATCCAGTCCCAGGCAAGCCAGGTAAAGAGACAATCCCAATGCACGGAGCATCAGGTTCGCACTGCGCGTAGTATAAGTCACCATGTGCATCCTCGGACCGAATGTCCCGATAAGAATACCTACGATGATAGGGCCTCCTGCCAATCCGAGCCGCACGGGAGCGCTGATGCCGGGAATGGAAATAGGAATTGCTCCCAAAGCCAGACCGATGACAATGCCGATAAATACCGCCACCAAGTTCGGTTCCTTCAGGCTTTTCACAGCATTGCCCAGCACCTTCTCCACATTTTGTATGGCAGCGGCTTCGCCCACTACGGTCAGGCGGTCACCCAATTGCAAGGTCAGTTCCGCTGTGGCCAGCAGCTGCACGCCGCTACGATAAACCCGGCTGATATTGATACCGTAATGATTACGCAGATGGAGAGAACCCAGCTTCTTGCCGTTCAACTCCGGGCGCGTCACCACGATACGTTGCGAAATCAGCTGGCTGTCTATGGCATTCCAGTCTATATCTTCCTTGTTCCAGTCAGTATGCTCCTGCTCGCCGAAAAGCACAGTCAGAGCCGGCGTATTTTTCTCCGAGGTAATCACCAGCAGGCGGTCACCTTCCTTTATAATCTTTTCCGAGGTAGGAATACTCACATTCCCATCCCGCCACAAGCGGGAAATCACGAACTTCGGATAGCTGTTCAGCCCGCCTATTTCCTTGATACTCTTGTTGAAGATGGCAGGATTGTGCACCTGGAACGCAACAATGTAAGGCTTGTTCACGTCATCCTTCTCTTTCAATTCCAGGTCTTCCTTATGCGCCAGCGTCTTACGGATGAACAGTACGGCCAGAATGACCCCTACCACCCCCAGCGGATATGCCACCGCACACCCCAAAGCAGGGGTACTGGACTCCAATCCCATCTGTTTCAATGTCTGCTGTGCCGCACCGAGTGCCGGTGTGTTTGTCGTGGCACCGCAAAGTATGCCCACCATATCCGGCAGGGATACTCCCAACCCATAGCTGCCCAGTACAGTCAGCAGGGTGCCGATAAGCACTACACCCGTGGCGAGCATATTCAGTTGTACCCCTCCTTTACGGAAAGAGCTGAAAAAGCCCGGTCCCACCTGCAAACCCAAAGCATACACAAATATCACCAGCCCGAAGCTTTCCGCATAATTCAGCATCTGCGGGTCTATGGACAACCCGAAATGCCCGGCAATGATGCCGGCAAAGAATACAAACGTCACTCCCAATGAAATGCCGCAAACATGTATCTTCCCCAATCCCAATCCGATAGCGGAAATCAGTGAGAGTACCACAACCGCCTGCAAGGCGGAGTGCTCGACGAATAAACTATATAGCCAGTCCAATGTGCATTCTATTTTACAGTTTCAGGCTGCAAAGATAGTGCAAACCTCATGCAAAATAAAACGAACCCGTCTATTTTTTATGCGGCAGCACTTCTAAAAAAGGGATACGATACAATAAATCCCTGCTGCCAGCAAAGCACTGACGGGGATAGTCAGCACCCAAGCGGTCATCAGACTCTTCGTAACTCCCCAACGCACAGCCGAAAGCCGCTTCGTGGCCCCTACTCCGATAATAGCTCCCGTAATGGTGTGTGTCGTACTTACCGGAATCTTCAGATACTCCGTCAGATAAAGCGTAAACGCACCGGCAGTTTCCGCAATCACCCCTTCCAGTGGCGTCACCTTCGTAATCTTAGTCCCCATGGTCTTCACAATCTTCCACCCGCCGGACATGGTACCGAGTGAAATGGCCGTAAAACAAGAGAATGCCACCCAGTCCGGCAGGTCATCAATACTGTTTATCCCCATTCCCAGTCCTTCCGAATGTCCGGCTATCATAGCCGCAGCAATGATACCCATTACCTTCTGTGAATCATTCAGACCGTGCCCGATGCTGAACAAAGCCGAAGACACCAGCTGCAGTTTCTTGAACCACACCTCGGCCGTATGGGGATGCGCCCTGCGGCAAATGTACAAGACCAACAACGTAAAACCGAATGCCACCACCATACCAATCAAGGGAGCCAGAAAAATGAATGCCGCAATCTTCAGAATGATACTCAACTGGATGGCCTCAAAACCGTGTGCCATGATGGCAGCTCCGGCAAAACCTCCGATAAGCGTGTGCGAAGAAGAGGAAGGGATTCCCTTCCACCAAGTGAACAGATTCCAGGCAATGGCCGCAATCACGCCGGCCAGAATGATAGGCAAAGTAATGTAAGGCTCCATCACCGTTTTCGATACGGTGTTGGCAATGCCGAAACCGCCGATGACACACTTGGCGATGAAAAAGGCCACAAAATTGAAGAAAGCCGCCCATATCACCGCCTGAAACGGTGTAAGCACTTTGGTAGACACAATGGTGGCAATAGAATTGGCCGCATCATGAAAACCGTTGATATAATCGAATATCAGAGCCAGTACAATGATAATCACTAATAGTTCCATGCGTCCGTTCGTTTATGCGTATTTCACAATCAGGCTCCTCAAAATCTTGCCCACGTGTTCGGCTGCGTCCGTCGTTTTTTCCAACTCATACATAATCTCCTTGATTTTGATGAGTTCAATGCAGTCCTTCTCTTCTTCAAAAAGCCTGGTGATGAAAAATTCATAAATATCATCTGCCCGGTTTTCTATGTCATGCAGCTGGTTGCAATATGCGCGCAGCTTATCCGGACTCTTGCGAAATGCCTCCAGTTCATCCATGGCCTGGCCGATGAGGGCCGCTTCTTGTTGAACCATATGTCCCAGCTCTTTCCCCTTGTCCGAAATAGGATGCGGATTATAGATAGTGATACGCTTGGCACAGCTGTTTATTCCATCAATCACATCATCCATGCCCGAAGCCAGGTCATGGATATCCTCCCGGTCAAAAGGAGTAATGAAAGTAGTGCCCAGTTCATCCAGAATCAGATTGGTCAGCTTATCGCCCTCGCGCTCCAAATCTTTGATTCGTTTATAATCTTCCGCCCTCTTCTCAGGCGAGTCATGGCCCAATATTTCTATCAACAGAGCCGACGAGGACAATAAAATCTCAGACAATTGCTTCAGCAAAGGAAAGAATTTCGGTTCTTTCGGTGTGAACCGGCTAAAAAAAGAATTCTTCATAATGGATAAATGTACTAAGTATATTAATTTATTTTTGTTTTCGTTGTTTCAGTCTTGCACGCAGCACTTCTACCACGGCCGGCAGTATGGAAACCACAATAATGGCCACAATCAGCAGTTTGAGGTTCTCTTGTACAAACGGAAGGTCACCGAAGAAATAACCCGCATAACAGAAGATGACAATCCAGCAGGCGCCCCCAATCAGGTTGTACAGCATGAAGTAATAGTAATGCATCTTACCCATCCCCGCCACGAATGGCGCAAACGTACGGACGATAGGCACAAAACGAGCTATGATAATTGTCTTGCCTCCATACTTCTTATAGAACTCATGGGTCTTGTCGAGATGGTTTTGCTTGAATATTCTGGAATCGGGATTATTGAAGAGCCTTTGCCCGAAGAAATGCCCTATCATGTAGTTGCAAGAGTCGCCCAATACCGCGGCAACAAACAATATCAAAGCCAGCACATTGACCTCGAGAGGCATGTCGGGCAGTGCGGCAATAGCTCCCGCCACAAAAAGCAGGGAATCGCCCGGCAGGAAAGGTGTGACCACCAGCCCCGTTTCGCAGAAAATAATCAGAAACAATATGGCATACGCCCACATATGATATTCCTGCACTATATCAATCATATACTGATCGATATGGAGAATAAAATCCAATAGAAAATCCATTATATATTGATTATCAGTACTTAAAAAATAGAGAAAAACTCGGCATGGGGAGACGGGCAATCTCTCCGGCTCCCGAAAGAGAGGAGGGGAAAGTACTAAATAAGAATACGCCTCAGCGTATATACATAATATCTATATGAAATCTTATGGAGATGGAAAGTAAAGGGGAAAGAAGTTGTCTTTTCTTCCGGGAGCAGAGTTTTCAGGGTTCTCGCAACCTTGGCGGCAATGAAGTCCGGATTAAGCCTCAACAATTTCGAGCAAGAGGCATGCCGTAATGAGAAGGTATTTCCTATGCAACCGGCATCTGCCAGGCAATTATAATTCGCGTCCTCCCCTTTTTCCTGGCATTGTCTGCCATCTGCCCCCGACAAGCTGTGCTGGGCTCCGGAGAAATAATGCACATCCGCAGTAGGGAGTGTCTTACATCCCTCCATATCATCAGAAACGGAAGTGAACTTCGATATGAGGAACAACCCTAACAAGATATAGAATATACATTTCGCCATAGCGGGTGCAAATATAGAAACTATTTTCGGATTACAACAGAAAAATGAAAAACAAAAAGCGGTTAACCGTTTCATCAGTCAACCGCTTTCTTGTTTTTGTAGTGGGTACGAGAATCGAACTCGTATACCATGCGTGAGAGGCATGTATCCTAACCGTTAGATGAACCCACCCTCGCATTTGTCTTGTACACCCTCAGGGATTCGAACCCTGGACCCACTGATTAAGAGTCAGTTGCTCTACCAACTGAGCTAAGAGTGCATCTGGCGGAAGCTGGGGGATTCGAACCCCCGGTACGGTTACCCGTACGTCAGTTTAGCAAACTGGTGGTTTCAGCCACTCACCCAAACTTCCTTTTTTATAACCAGCATTCTTTTCAAATGCGGTGCAAATGTAGGGCAAACTTTTGGACTGTGCAAATCTTTCCTACATATTTTTTTCACCGTTTTCATACAATTTGAGATAACACGTTAACACTCAAACCCTAAAACAAGAAAAAAAATTTGATACATATCAAACCGTCCTTTTCAACCTTTCCTTATCTTTGCGCGATTTTTAAAGTATAGTGCACATACACGGACAATGATACAACAAGAAAGTCTGAAAAAGCGGCTTGCCAAGCTGGCCGCCCCCATTTTTATAGAGACACTTCTCATCATGATGCTCGGTGCGGTGGACACCATCATGCTGAGCCGCCACTCGGACAACAGTGTTGCCGCCGTAGGGGTAGTCAACCAAATTATCATGCTCACTTTCCTCGTTTTCGAAGTCATCAACCTCGGAACGTCCGTTCTGTGTTCCCAGTATCTCGGTGCGAAACTACACAAGAAAGTAGTGCAAGTAGTCGGCGTATCCATCCTCGTCAACCTGGCGGTAGGTATCACGGTCAGCCTGGTACTGTTCTCCTGCGCCCATCCCATCCTCCGGCTGATGGGGCTCACCGCTGAACTGATGCAGGACGGCATGGACTATATGCGTATCGTAGGCGCTTTCGCCTTCTTCCAGGCACTATCCCTCACCCTCTCCGCCTCCCTGCGCAGTGCCAACAAGGCCATCTACCCGATGATGGTCACCGTCGTAGTCAATATCCTCAATATCATCGGCAACTACTCCCTCATCTTCGGTCGCTTCGGCTTTCCGGAACTGGGCGTGGAAGGCGCCGCCATCTCCACAGCCTTCAGCCGGGGTGTCTCCATGATTATACTGTTCGTCATACTGTTCCGCAAGCACATCCACCGTTTTCCACCGGCATACTTCCGCCCTTTTCCGTGGATAGAACTAAAGAACCTGATGAAGGTAGGCCTGCCCTCCGCCGGCGAACAATTGTCGTACAGCTCGTCGCAAGTCGTCATCACCTACTTCATCAACATGCTGGGAGTGGAAGCGCTCGCCACCCGTACCTATTGTGTCAACATCATCATGTTCGCTTATCTGTTCAGCATCTCCATGGCACAAGGCGGCGCCATCTGTATCGGGCATCTGATAGGCGAGAAGAAACCTCACGCAGCCTTCCTTATGGGAAAATACGTCATGAAGAAATCCGTCATGATTACCGTCATGCTGTCCTGCATCCTCGCCCTTTCGGGGCATGCCATCTTTGGCTGGCTCACGTCCAACCCCGACATCATACGTATGGGTGCCACCATCCTTATCATAGATGTACTCCTCGAAATAGGCCGCCCCATCAACATCTTCGCCACCAACGCCCTTCGTGCGGCAGGAGATGTCAACTACCCCTTCTACGTAGGGTTGGTGGTGCAGTGGAGTGTAGCTGTAGGTGTGGGATACCTTTTCGGCTTCCCCTTCGGCTGGGGTATCTGCGGCATGTGGGTAGCCTTCCTGTTGGACGAGAATATCCGCGGCTTCATTTTCGTCCGCCGCTGGTATGGCATGAAATGGGTAAACAAAAGTTTCATACGGAGCTGATTTTTTCTCGTAAAAACCTTATCTTTGCCCCTCGAACAAACAAATTATGGCTTTATGGATGCACTATTGAAAGAAACCGTAGATGCCGCTATCAACTCCCGCTATCCAGGCATGGCTCCCGAGGGAAGAAGGTTGATAGAGGAAATCCTCATTCGCAAGGAAGTAGAAAAGGGCGCATTATTACTCAATGAAGGGCAGATAAGCCATAATATCGTATTTGTAGGAAAAGGCATGTTGCGCCAATTCTATTATAAAAACGGTAAAGACGTCACCGAACACTTTTCCTATGAAGGCTGCATCATCATCTGCATAGAAAGTACCTTGAAGCAGGAACCCACCCACCTCATGATTGAGGCACTCGAACCGAGTGTCGTATACCTGCTGCCATACAACAAGCTGCTGACACTTACCGAAATCTCATGGGAAATAAACATGTTCTATCGGAAGATTCTGGAATATTCCCTGATTGTTTCACAGATAAAGGCTGACTCCTGGCGGTTTGAGACTGCACGCGAGCGCTATAACCAGCTCATGGAACATCAGCCCGAAGTCATCAAGCGGGCTCCCTTGTCGCACATTGCGTCCTATCTGCTGATGACCCCCGAAACACTGAGTCGGGTACGTTCGGGCATACTGTAACCCTCCTCCTGTCTGCCCGGAGAATACATATCTGAATTTATATAGAAATTTTACCATTTCTCCCCTAAGCGTGCATTGATTGCCATACAATCATTTCATGCTCAAGGTTGTTTTATATGTATTTAAAATATTAAAATTCAGATTATGAATACTATACATAATTTTTCCGCTTCCCTGATACAGCGGACAAAACAAGCCGGACGATACAGTACATCCGGTATATATACCAGTACAGTGAACAGCTTTTTCCGCTTCATCGGCCACCGTTCCATCACTTTTGCAGATCTCACCCCCAGCCTCATCAAGCAATACGAAGACCGGCTGCTCGGCGAAGGGCGGCGCCATAATACCATATCCACCTATATGCGTATGCTCCGTTCCATCTCTCACCAAGCTGCCGAACAAGGCATTCCATTCACACACAGTATAGACGATTTGTTCGCCTATGTATTCACTGGCTATGAGCCTACCGCCAAACGGGCCATCTCTCCTTTACTAATCCGGCGCTTGGTAAATCTTGATTTGGAGAAGAAACCCGCCTTGCGTTTCAGCCGCGACATGTTTCTGTTAAGTTTTTACTTACGAGGCATTCCGTTCGTAGACCTTGTACATCTCCGCAAAACGGATGTCAAGCACAATACCATTTATTATTACCGCCATAAGACCCGTCAGCAATTGTCCGTACATATAGAGTCGTATGCCGCACAGATTATAAATAGGTATAAAAACGAAGCCGCCTCTTCCCCCTATTTGCTACCGATATTATCACTAACCGGGGAAGATGGTTACAGACAATACAAAAGTGCTTTACGGCTCTACAACCAACATTTACACACACTTTCGAAGATGTTACGGTTAAGCATTCCATTAACATCTTATGTAGCCCGCCATAGCTGGGCCACCACTGCCAAAGACGAAGGAGTGGCCATTTCTGTGATTAGTGAAAGCTTAGGACATACTTCTGAAAAGGTAACTCACGTTTACCTTGCTTCTTTTGACAACAATGCGATGAGTAAAGCAAATAAAAAAGTGATTGCAACAATCCATCCAAACAAAAAGAAAAAACCCTAAAAACTAGAATTTGTAAAAGTATTCCTATTTGTATAGGAGTACTTTTATTATCCAATTTTATTCTCTTACTTACAAGGTAAGAGAATATGTTTTGTGGCTGCAAAGATATGAAAAAGATTACTACAATCGCAAAAAAATAGATTTATTTTTTAATTCATATTTATCTCATATATAGATATAAGACACATTGCAGCCACTTGTATTTCAGTCTTATATATTTACATAAAAGCCCCCATTTTGAATTCAAAAATTAAATTTAATTATGAGATAAAATATCGTTTTACATTTTAATTACATATATAGTCTTTTAATGTAAAATACCTTTTAATGGCTGGTTTATAAGATTATTCTCCAAATAAAATACCACCTCTTACCTTGTAAGTAAGAGAGTATTGGTATCCATTACCTTGTAAGTAAGAGAATTATTAAACAAACAGAAATGAACAGGTTTTTCTCTTTCCATACCATTGAGAGAGCAAAAAGCTATTGAATTAGTGTGAATTATGAAACAAGTTCTCCATTTCAATAAAGTGATTAAGTTCGTCATTATCTTTGGCGACTTATGCTTACTGAACATCATTTTCATCTCGCTATATCACATTTTTGACTACCAAACACTGGGCAATGAATTTACACATTCATTGCCACAGTTATTGGTATTACTAAATCTCGTCTATCTACTTTGCAATTATTCTAACGGAGTTATACTGCATGAACGCATTGTACGACCAGAACGAATTGTACGTCGAGCTTTCCGCAACACGATTTTCCACGCAGCCTTATTTATAAGTCTGGCTACTCTAGCGGAAATCGGCACCAGTTCACTCCGCTTTTTCGCTTGTTTTTATGGTATATTTTTTATCTGTCTTGCTGTTTATAGACTTATGTTTCGGTATCTTCTCAAAAGATATAGGGAATATGGAGGTAATTCACGTACTGTCGTTCTGGTTGGTAGCAACAAGAATATGGCCGAACTTTATCAAGAAATGGCAGGAGATCCTACTACCGGTTTCCGCATTAGCGGCTATTTCTGCGATTTACCCTCCAATGATTTTCCTGAAAGTATCCCCTATTTAGGTCAACCTAAAGAAGTCGTCACTTATTTACAGCAACATCATATAGAGCAAGTCTATTGCTGTCTACCCTCTGCACGCAGTCATGAGATAGTTCCTATCATCAACTATTGCGAGAATCACTTGATTCGCTTCTACAGTGTGCCTAATATCCGCAATTACCTGCATCGCCGCATGCACTTCGAGATGTTCGGCAATATTCCCGTACTAACTATCCGTGAGGAACCTTTGACACAAATGGAAAATCGTCTGCTGAAAAGAGCCTTCGACCTCTTTTTCTCCCTCTCTTTCCTTTGTACCGTATTTCCCTTTGTCTATATCATCATAGGTACAACCATCAAGCTATCTTCTTCCGGCCCCATCTTCTTCAAACAAAAACGAAGCGGAGAAAACGGAAAAGAATTCTGGTGTTACAAATTTCGCTCAATGCGTGTCAACATAGATAGTGACAAACTACAAGCCACAGCCAATGACCCGCGCAAAACAAAAATCGGAGATTTCATCCGTAAAACCAGTATTGACGAACTTCCCCAATTCATCAATGTATTATTGGGACAAATGTCCGTTGTAGGGCCACGCCCCCATATGCTGAAACACACTGAAGAATATTCACGCCTTATCGACAAATATATGGTCAGACATCTGGTAAAGCCCGGCATCACCGGTTGGGCCCAAGTCACCGGCTACCGTGGTGAAACCAAAGAACTCTGGCAGATGGAGGGACGTGTACAGCGTGATGTCTGGTACCTGGAACACTGGACTTTCCTATTGGATTTGTACATCATATACAAGACAGTCAGAAATGCCGTCCAGGGCGAGAAGGAAGCCTATTAAAATAAAAAAATGAGAATTAAAATAAAAAAGACATAGTGATGAAAAACAAGAAAAGCATAACTATCCTAATGGTGGCATTTACATTGGCAAGTTGCCAATCCTATAAAAGAGTACCTTATTTGCAAAGCTACGAATCACTTACAGATAAGGGTTATAAGGAAATTGTCATTAATGAAGTAAACCAGCAGGATACCCTCTATGATGCACGCATTCAGCCGAAAGACCTGTTGAGCATCACGGTCAACACTAGCGACCCGCAAGCAGCGGCACCGTTCAACCTAACCATGCAGACCTCTATCAATGTGGCTCAAGCCAATAGTACCTATGTCACATCACAGCCCACCCTACAGCAATACCTGGTCAATAATGAAGGTGAGATAGACTTTCCCGTCATAGGTAAATTAAAGATAGGCGGATTGACTAAAACCGCAGCGGAAAAACTGATTCGTGAGCAACTTCGCCCTTACCTCAAAGAGACTCCCATCGTCACCGTACGCATGTCCAACTACAAAATATCAGTTATCGGAGAAGTGAACCGTCCCGGTACATTTACCATCAACAACGAGAAAGTAAATCTCTTTGAGGCACTCGCCATGGCAGGAGACATGACGGTCTACGGTATACGCAGTAACGTCAAGCTTATCCGCGAAGACAATAACGGACAGCGGAATATCATAAGCTTGAATCTAAATGAGCAAAATATCCTTCATTCTCCTTATTATTATCTGCAACAAAATGACATTCTTTATGTCACTCCAAACAAGACCAAAGCTAAAAATGCCAGTATCAGCAACAGCACCACCATCTGGTTCTCCGTAGTAGGTACACTCGTTTCGCTGGCAAGCTTGATTGTGACGATAGCAAGATAATTAAAAGTTAAAAGTTAAAAGTTAAACGCTAATCATTAATCCCTACATATCGATGAAAGAAGATTTATACGATGACCTTTTTGATGAGAAAGAGGAAAAGACAGATTTTCAAGCCCTCTTTTTTAAATATGTCATCCACTGGCCCTGGTTTATTGCAAGTATACTGATATGCATGGCTCTCGCCTTCATTTATCTACGCTATCAGGCTCCTGTATACGAAGTAGCCTCTTCTGTACTTATTAAAGAAGATGACAATAAGAAGAGCGCTAACAATGCTTTAGCCGCTATGCAGGATTTCGGTATGTTTTCCATGACCAGCAATTTTGACAATGAAGTGGAAATCCTAAAATCACGCACGCTCATCAAGAAAGTCGTATCACACCTGAATCTTTATATAAACATAGCACAAAAACAGCCATTCGGTTACGATATTCCACTTTATAAAGATACTCCCTTTGACGTCTTCATGACTGCCGAGGAGGCAGATAAACTGGATGAAAACATTCTATTGGACCTGACTTACGATACACTCGGCAAACTGTCTGCCGAAGTCAGTTACACACAAGACAACGAGAAGCAGAAAGCACAAAAGTCTTTTGACAAACTCCCCGCTATTCTGCCGCTTCCCATCGGTGTAATCACCATCTCGGGCAGAGACTCTTTGTCAATCCCGACCGAACCCATCAAGTTAAAAGTCACCATCAGCAAACCTACTGCCGTAGCCATTGGCTACAGTTCTGCCCTCACCATAGAGCCTACTTCTAAAACTAGTACTATTGCAGCTGTCAGCTTAAAGAATACGAATGTACAGCGGGCCATTGACTTCATCAATGATTTGATAGCAGTCTATAATATAGACACCAACACCGAAAAGAATGAAGTAGCACAGAAAAGCGCTGACTTCATTGAAGAGCGTATAGGCATTATCAACAATGAGCTGGGTACGACTGAAAATGAGTTGGCGGCATTCAAACAACGTGCCGGTCTGACCGACCTCAGCAGCGATGCACAGCTTGCCCTGCAGGAAAGCTCCAAATACGAACAGCAATATGCCGAAAACGCCACTCAAATCAATTTAGTGACTTATCTACGCGACTATATCAATAACCCCGACAATAATGACGAAGTCATCCCTGCCAATGTAGGCTTGAGCGATGTCAACCTGGCATCTGCCATTGAGAAATACAATAATCTCGTCGTAGAGCGTAAGCGTCTGCTCCGCACTTCATCAGAAAGTAACCCCGCCATTATCAATCTAAATACGGGTATCGAAGCCATGCGCCACAATGTGAAAACTACGGTGAACAGTGTACTGAAAGGACTGCAAATCACACGGAACAATATCGACCGGCAATCGCGCAAATACGAAAGCCGCATCAGCAATGCCCCCAAGCAAGAGCAAGAATTTATGACCATTTCCCGCCAGCAGGAAATCAAAGCCACCCTTTACATCATGTTGTTGCAGAAACGTGAGGAAAATGCCATTACACTGGCCGCCACCGCCAATAATGGACGGATTATCGAAGAGCCCATCCCTGGCGGTATCGTCTCTCCTAAAGGCAAACTAATTTACATAATTGCTCTTGTCATCGGTATAGGCATCCCCATAAGCATCATCTACCTCCTCAACCTACTCCGTTTTCGTATCGAAGGGCACACCGACGTGGAAAAGCTTACAACCGTCCCCATTATTGGTGACATACCTCTTACCGATGCTGGTAAAAATGGAACACCGACTATCGCCGTCCGCGAAAACGACAATAATATCATGGCAGAAACTTTCCGTAGCCTGCGCACCAACCTGCTCTTCATCATGGGTGACCCGGACAAGAAAGTAATCCTCGTCACCTCCACCATAAGCGGTGAAGGTAAGACATTCATGGCTTCCAATCTTGCCGTCAGCTTGGCACTGCTCGGCAAAAAGGTCATTCTGGTAGGATTGGATATACGCAAACCGGGATTGAACAAGATATTCCATCTTTCACACAAAGAAAAGGGAATCACGCAATATCTTGCTGCTCCTCAATCTACGGACTTGCATGCGCTGATACAGCCTTCCGGCATAACTTCCAACCTTGACTTGCTATTGGGCGGTCCCATCCCACCCAATCCTACGGAACTACTGGCACGCCAGTCACTGGAAGACACCATCAGTACATTACGCAAAGAATATGACTATATCGTACTGGATACAGCCCCTATCGGCATGGTGACCGACACGCTCATCCTTTCGCGCGTAGCGGACGCCAGCATCTACGTCTGTCGTGCAGATTATACGCATAAGACTGATTACCAGCTCATCAACGAGCTTCAGGAGCATCATCGCCTCCCCAACTTATGCACAGTAGTCAACGGAATCGATATGAAGAAGAAAAAATACGGTTATTACTACGGCTATGGTAAATACGGAAAGTATTACGGCTACGGTAAGAAATACGGATACAGTTGAGTTAGCGACTAGCTATTAAGAGTTGAGAGTAAATAATCGAGTGTCTAATTTTTAATTTCTAATTTTTAATTAACCCCGCCCCTCCAATGTGACAGGCGACCGCGTAGCGCGCCCGAACCTCAACTATTTATGAACCATAGAAATACACCTTTAAAGGATTTTACATGAACCATACTGATATCACCCCTCATATTATTCCTCGTCGCCAATGGCTGGTGGCATACGTGCAGTCTTGTCTGGAAAAGAAGACTGCCGAACGGTTGAAAACTATGGGAGTGGAATATTACTTACCCATACAAAGCGAAATACGCCAATGGAGCGACCGACGCAAAAAAGTGGACCGTCTGGTCATCCCGATGATGATTTTCGTGCATGTCACTCCGCAGGAACGCCCTTTGCCGCTTACCTTACAAGCTATCAGCCGATACATGGTATTGCGTGGTGAAAGCCGTCCCGCCGTCATTCCCGAGGAACAGATGGAACGTTTCCGCTTTATGCTGGATTATAGCCCGGAGGCTGTAGAGATTTGCAGTACACCTCTGGCAGCAGGTGATGCCGTGAAAGTAATAAAAGGCCCCCTTGCCGGATTGGAGGGAGAACTGGTCATGATAGGAGGAAAAAGCAAAGTGGCAGTCCGGCTGGATATGCTGGGCTGCGCACATGTAGACATGCCAATAGGGTTTGTGGAAAAAATATAAAAGACAATTAGGAAAAACGAGACGGAATTTGTTTCTTTGCATAAAGAAACGGCATGTACAAAAGGAGCAACATTATTATGATGGATAAGTGTTTTAATGAAATAGAAATCTCCCACTTCAGAGGCTTTGATTATATCAAAATAGCCAATCTGACAAAACTTAATGTTTTTGTCGGGTCTAATAATGTGGGGAAAAGCTCGATATTGGAAGCTGTATTCATGTTATCCGGCATGTCTAACCCTATAATGCCTGCAAGGATTAATTATTGGAGAATACCGTCGGCCAACAACATGAATAGTACAAGATATCTGTTTCACAATATAGATTTAAATAATCGCCCCATGCTGCTGGCAAGGTCGGACGCTCGTATAAGAAGGCTCACTTTTTATCCTTTTCAGCAGAATAATGCCGTTCCTTCATCCGACGATACGTCCATGAGTTCAGATATCAAACAGTTAAATTTTGATTTTGACACAAAGGAGGAAGGCGTTTTTTCTTATCATGCCACTCTGTTTACAGACTTGTCCGGAGTTCTGCAACAAACAGTGGATGCAAATTACAAAGAAGACTTGAATTGTCTATTCATCCCGGCAGACAAGAATGACACCAATGCGACCAACAACTTTGCAACATTGGTGAAAAGGAACAAAAAGCAAATCGTTATTGATGCCTTAAAGGAGTTTGACCCTCGTATAGAGTCCATAGAAGCGCTGCCGGACGGATTATACCTTGCAATGAAAGGAGTACATGAACTTTTGCCTATCAGTATGGCAGGTGACGGTGCAAGACGCATGATAAATATCATTTCTTCCATTGCAAGTGAGGATTATAACATTGTCATGATTGATGAATTCGACAACGGTTTGCATTACAGTGCACATAAGCTGATGTGGAAGATACTATTGAAATTTATAGAAAACCGGAATATACAGTTGTTTGTCACCACACACAATATAGAATGTATACAAAGCTTAAAAACCGTTTTACAAAACGACGAGACACTTCAAGATCTTGCCAATGTGTATAATATAGTCAGTACCAAACTGAAAGGTTTTCAAGCTTACAAATATTCTTTTAACGAATTAAAAGAAGCCATCAATAACGAAATAGAGATCAGGCAATGAAACAAACCTTTAAAATTTTCGTCGAAGGAGATGCCGACAAACGATTTATTTCGCAATTATTGGAGGTTATATTCGAGGTTCCGGTAGATAAAGACAACATTGTCAAAACATCCGGATGGAACAATCTCACTTCGCCTAAAACAGAAGAAACTTATCTGAACCAAATGAAGATGATTTCAGCTAACGGCGGTACCAATCTTGTAATATTTGATGCAGATGATGACTTTGAAAAACGAAAAGGGGAGCTACTTCTTTGGAAAGAGCATCAGAACGTGACTTTTGAGCTTTTCTTATTTCCCAATAATAATGACATTGGTGAGTTAGAGGACTTGTTGGAACAGATTATCTATAAAGAGAACCAGCCGGTAATGGATTGCTGGTCTGATTATGAAAAGTCGTTGGCAGAAATAAAACTACCTTGGAAACAAGGAGAGCCTCTTACGATTCCAGCAAAAAAGACAAAAATATATGCTTATCTCGAGGTATTGTCCGGAACATCCAAATCACAAAAAGAAAAGATAAAGGAACCCTACAGAGAGTACACGAACAAGAATCATTGGAACCTTAATGCAGATGCATTAAATGAACTTATTGACTTTCTAAAAAGACATCTATCATGAAAATTTAAAATAAGAATTGCCCCCAAGCTTTCCGTGAAATCCTGCCATGTTTTCTTTAGGCAAGGAATTACACGGAAAGGAGAAGGATGAGGGATTAATGCTTAATCCCTTCGTATTCTTCTCTTGCATCAAAGCAAGGGCAAGCCTTATGGATGGAAACGCTGAGTTGCCGATGCCCTAAAATCCGGGCATGGGGATAGTCTGTTTTCAACTGCCGGAGCAAATCGAGCAAGGAGCATTTCTGCGCATAAGTGCGCGTATCGGCGGGACGGCCTTCTTCGTCGAGTCCGCCTTCATAGCAGATGCCGATGCTCTTGTCGTTCCAACCGGTGGCATGGGCGCCAATCTGATGGACCGGACGACAAATGTGTACTTCACCGTCACGGGTGATATAGAAATGATAACCAATATCGGCAAAGCCCCGTGCCAAATGGCTGCGGCGAAGCGCTTCCACCGAAAAATGACGGTCACAGCACGTAGCACTGCAATGAACTACCAGGAGAGTTACCTCCCGATAGTTCTGATAGAAACTGCCTGCTTTCATCCGACTAACGATTGATGCAGGAAGTCAAGCCAAACACTCCGGCCAATGTAGTGGCCACGGTAATAATCACTTTAAGGACAATGCCCCATACAGATTTTGATTTTGTTTTCTCACTCATAACAATTTGCAATTAAGGAATTAAATACTATGGTTAGCTGCATTTTTTCGTTTTATCCTAACGGGTTTTCCCCTTGGTCTCCGTCAGATCCGCCTCCGGTATCACTTCCGCCGGTATCATCACCTCCGCCGGTAGTTCCCGTCAGGTCCACGGTAGTCTTGCCGGCCTTCAAGGCTTTCACCACGGCACGGGCTGCACTTCGGGTTGCCACCAGATTGAATTCCGCCTCCTCCAGCAATTCTCCGAAGCGCTGGCCACAAGTCCAGTTCACATTCAATTTCCGAATGTGAATGGCCGGATTGAATTCTTTGGCAGAAGCCGCACCGCTACTGTTGATGCTGATGTAGAAACTCCCCAGGTCGCCCAACTGGATTTTTTGTCCTGCCAGCAGTTGCTCGCGCATACAATCCACGGACATGGTGAGAATGGCTACGATGTCCGAACGCTTGTACACGCAGCCATGACTGGCAATATGCTCGGCAAATCGGTTGATGTCCATCACTTCCGAATACTGCGCACTTGCGTACGCCTTTTTGGCAACCGTTTTATCGGTAGGATTGCCACGCATCACGATACTGTAGTTAATCATAAATTGAAAATTATAAGTTAAAAATTAAAAGATAGGGAGACGATACTAATCCCGGGGGCTTACGATTACTAATCTTCGCGCGTCACGATTACTAATCTTCACCCCTCATCGTCTGACAAAACAAAGATACGACATGCCTTCGGGCAGAATAAGAGATGCAGTGAAGTGGTATGAAAGGATGTGGGAAAATGTGAGATTAGATAAGATTATACCGGTCTGCGACGACAGAAATGTGGAAAAAATTCCGTACATTTACAGTGTAATAACCCGTTAAGACATTGTATATGAAATACGTTGAAGACTACGAAAATATCCCCGGCAAAGAGTGGCCCGTCCGCCCCTATTACAAACGTGAGCTGGCAGAGGCATACGCCCCCACCATTTCACCGGCATCCGCACTCAACCGCTTGTCTAAATGGATAAAGCTGAATTTGGCGCTGGACGAAGCCCTGCGGCATACCGGCTACAAAGGCTCCCAGAAAATATTCACCTCCTTGCAGGTGGAACTTATATTCAGATACTTGGGAAGACCGTAGGAATAGGGATGAAGGATTAGGGATGAGCGATTAATCCCTAACCCCTATTCCGTCACTCTTCCCTTCAGGTATTGCTCATTGGCAATTTCTTCCCCCTTCAGCTCCACCACGCGATAACCGCGGCATCCTTTGTAGCGCACGGCTTCGTAGCCTTCCTGCTTCATCACCATGCCGAGACGCGTGGCACTCAAAGGTTGGCGGATACCCATGTTAATACGCCCCAGCATCTGGGCATTGGTGAGGAACACGCAACGCTCGCCCGGACTGGGATGACGATAATACACCTGCACCAGCTCACGCTCCAAGCAAGGCACCTCGAAATTACGGTTACGAAGATTAATAACAGCAATCTCCTCCGGTTCAAGCCAATAATGGAAACCACTCTTCCAGAGAGCATATCCTTGCGCATATACTCCGGCGTAGTCTATGGGGCAGTCAAAGGGATTGTCAATGGACTCTACCTCAAAGGGCAGCCAACGACGGTTGCCGCTGAGGTCGTTGAGAAAGGAAGTATTATTACTGGTCCCGCAGAAGCTGGCAATGTGCGGACGGCTCTCCTTGAAGTGTCCGTAGGCGGCACGCTCGTTCACCACCTTCATGGCGGTGATGGCCTTCAGTTGGCTGACCTGCGCGGAGGTCATCTCTTCCAGCTCTTCCAGGCATACCAAGGCAAACTCGGTCAGCGTAAAGAGGTCGTCCTTACTGACGCGCTGATTGTTGCTTTTCACATAGAAATAACGCTGCAGTTCGGTGGGAAGCAGGCGCTGCATCCAGGTAGTCTTGTAAATACCCTGCTTGCCGATGAATACCAGAATCTCATGATTCACCACCTTAGGGTCGAGCAGCGAAGCAACGGTGGCCACCAACCACTTCTTGAAGTAGATGCCGAAAAGCTCCTGATCATCCTTCACGTGCACGCCGGCAGCCAGACGGGCAATGGGGTCGGTAGTACGGTCCCAGGCAGGCAGCTCTTCCATATAGGAGACAAAGGGATTGAAAAGCGGTGTGTACTCCGAATCGAGCACGGAACGTATGTCCGTAACACGGGCAAGCATCCTTGCCTTGTTCATGCGGCTCCACAACGTGTTGACGTAGCGGTCGGTCAGCTCCGTATACTCCTCTCCGCAATCGGGCATCAAGACTTCGAGCTTGCCGCTCACCGTATTCTTGCGAAACTTCGCCTGTTCGGAAAGGAACTGCTCGATATCCGCCACCGTGGCAAACTTTTCATCGCCCTCTCCCCTGCGGACAAAAGAGCGGGTACCATGCTCCTCGGTATTCGCGTAGCAGGAGCCGATGACGGCTGTCACATCCCCGTCATAGTCGGGAAAGTGCTCCGCTGCCCAAGCGGCGGCTGTCTTCCGGGCCACTCCGTACTGGTTGAGCAAATAACCCATGCGCATCACGTACTCATTATGATGATGTTCACAATAACTCACTCCCTCCTCTTCCAGCAGGCGTTCGGCAGCTTTCACTGCCTTCTCCAAACGTTTGTTACGCTTTGCCGGCACAACTTCGGAAGCGCTATCCTGCGGTTGGGGAGCAATCGGACTATTTTGGAGAACAAAGGCTGCGGCACTGGGATTGTAATATACATGAGGATCGGAAGCCAGTCCGCTGATACGGGTAGCATTCTTGCACTGCCCGTCACTTTCGAAGCCCACCAGACAGGAATAGTAGTCGTTGACTTGATTGAAATACTTGGCGTATTGCCGGAAGGCTTTTCCCTTTTCCACTCTGTTCAGGTCATCGATGCGGCAGATGATACGGATGCCATGACCGCTGATAGTGGTGTAGGCCATCAATGTATACTTGTCGGCACAAATCAATGTCAGTGTGGCAGCCATCCGCTCGGGAGCGATATGGTCCAGGTCGACCAAGGTATAGCCGGTCCAGGCACAGATATGTTCGCGGGTCTTCCCACCTTCAAAGCAGACGGCAACAGCGAAGCAGGGACAGCCGGACTTCTCGCGGTCGGCATCCCTACGCAGGTCTTGCTGCAAGTAGTAGCGATGTTTCTCGGTGCGGTCTCGCAGGGCAGCGTCGCATTTAATGATGTTGACTATTTCTTCAAGAGAAGTTTCTACTGATTCTGTGTCCGAATAGCCTCTGAAAAGGCTGATATTGCGGTGTTCCATAATTTACTGATTTTTGTTTATGTTTAAAATTACGACGCGAAGGAACGCATAAGTGCCCAGATACACAAGCCCGGTCGTTTCCACTACATGGAAATGATTTCACTTGTTTTTATTATTGTTTAACAATTAAAAGAGTCAACATGACAAAGAAAGAGCCGGTGACACCGGCATTCGGAGCCTTTCTGAGCAAATGCCAGAAAGAACAGCTCGTTAACGGCAGACATCTGACCAACGAGACCATCGCCCAAGCAACGATGATGAGTACCAGAACCTACAACCTTTTAAAAAAGGGCTGAGTAACAACATCAACCAGATACATGCCGTAACGCATTTCTGGCGGTCGTTCCCTAAAACCGAACAAGAAAAGGAGAGCTTTGAGAAAGAGGTAGCAGATTGCCTGGAGAGGGATTTGAGGAATTATAGAATCCATACGGGAGTCTTGAAACCTTAACCTCACTCGAGGCCTTGACACCTGTGGCACCCTTTTTCCAATACTTTCTATAGGCTAATATTTATCACACACAAACGATACTGGTTTGTTATATTGATAATTTGTCTCGCGCGCGTAACGGATATTTATGTTTAAGGGGTGACACAGGTGTCAACTCGGGAAAAAACAAGAAAAAGGATTAGGAAAAGAATAAAAAAAGAATCTAATACAAGATAAATAAAAAACTTTATCTACCTTTGGACGTTGAATATAGAAAAAACTACAATGGCAAATAATTATATATCTGATTTAACAACTCCTGAAGCGATTCAAAGGATTTGGGAAAAAGGTATTATCGTAGACGGATATAATGCGAGTTTATATCGTCAGGATTTTGCCGGAGCATGGATTTCCCGTGAAGCTTATGGAGATACCGACAATATTTTGGGATGGGAAATAGACCATGTATATCCTGAAGAACTGGGAGGTGGAAACCACATAGAGAATCTACGTCCCATGAATTGGAGAAACAACCGCAGCAAAGGAACAGACTATCCACATTACACCGCAGTTGTTACTTCCGAAGAGAACAAGAACATATACAGAGATACAGCTTGTACGGTAAGCGACGCTTTACAAACTACTTTACAAAAACTATATAATATATGATAGCACGCATTCTAATCCGGCAATTGTATGACACTTACAACTATGATATTCAATTTCCGGAAAATCAGCGCGTAACAATTATTACCGGTCCTAACGGATATGGAAAAACTACATTCTTAAAAATAATCAATAATCTACTAACCTGTAATTTTTGGTTTTTCTATCTTCTGAAATTCAAGGAAATTCAAATATTCTTCCGAAATGGAATGAATATATCCATACAAAAAAAGAGAATCGAGGCAGAAGACAACAATCGTGAAGACAGAACGCCCGCTTCACTAAAAGAAAAAGTTTTTTTCCGTTTAAACGCCAATGAAAGTGATGAAGCTTATATAGAAGAATTTTCTCTTTCTTATTCAGACATACTCCGTTTAAGGCGACAGCTCCTCCCTACCCTGTCATACAGACAGACTGAAGAATATGATATAGAAGAACTGTTAAACAAAGAATACAATATAGATTCAGATATTTCTATCTTGGAAAAAAGTAAAAATATCCGGATGTTTTTGCAAGAGCGGAAATGCTCTTTTATAAAAGAGCAACGGATTATCGCTTCTACACAACATTCCGGTTATGATGGACGAAGAAGATTATTAAATCAATTTGAAATCGACGATATTGCCGCACAACTGATAAAAGAGTTCGCAAAGCAACAAATGGAGTTCGCATCAGAAAGCCAAAAAATAGACAGCACATTCATCAAACGCTTAGTAGAAGGAACATATAATAAATACAAAGAGGCAGAATTTCAAGAAAAGCTATCAAAATTAAAAGCAAAAATCAACAATTACAAAGAATACGGATTGATGCCCCAAATTGATATTCTGGAAGAATATCCCGAACATTTACAAAATGTGCTCTCACTCTACATTGATGATATGGAGCAAAAAATGTCTTCATTTGATAAATTCTATAAGCAACTTTCCCTTTTTGACCGTTTTGTCTCAGGCAAAGTCCTTTCAAATAAGAAAATCAAATTAAATGAAGTCAAAGGGGTCAGCGTAATAAACGATAAAGGGGAAGAAGTTCCACTCCGCAAATTATCCAGCGGAGAGCAAAATTTGATTATCTTGTACTACAAATTGGCTTTTTCGACTGATATGCGTACCGTATTGCTAATTGATGAACCCGAAAACTCATTACACATGGCATGGGTCAGCCAAATGCTTGAAGACTATCAGAAAATGGCAGAAGAATTAAAATGCCAAATTATTATAGCCACCCACTCCCCTGCTTTCATCAACGAACATTGGGATATATCCTGTGACCTATACACAAACAACGAAGAGAACAACCATGCAGAATTTGCAGAGTGTAAATAATCCTATAATAACAGCCAACCAGTATCTGCTGGAATGGAAGACGCCTTCAAAAGCTCACAAGACATTAATCTTGGTGGAAGGAAAAGACGACCGAGAGTTCTACTATAAATTCTTTCAAGATTCGAATAGCGAAATTAAAACAAGTGGCGGTTGCGGAGCTTTTAGAAAAGTCTATAATTGCCTGCAAGGAAAGATAAAGAATATTGCCATCAAAGACAGTGATTTTGCCCGTTTATGCCACATTTTTCCCACAGAGGATAATATCTTTTACGCTGATGCACACGATTATGAAATGATGTGCCTGAAAAACGAAAGCACCCGTCAGGAGATATTTGAAAATCTGGCTATAACATACAATGAAGATTTATGGAAACAAATCTTTCAAGAACTAAATATTCTTTCCTATTTTAAATGGTACAACTACTGTGAGCATTTAAAATATAATTTCAAGACATTTAGCGTTGAAGGGCTTTCTTCCGAGCTATTAAAAGATTTCGAATATATACATACACAAATTCTTCCGAAATCCAATCCAAACAGAATTATTACAGCTAATGACATTGAATCATTTCAAAGAGACCACTCCCCTTGTTGTGAATATGAACTGACTAATGGACATGATTTCATAAAACGTTTCTGCCATCATCTCAAAGCCGGCAACTTAACCCATAGGCAAGAAAACGAAAACAGCATTCGAAACAGATTGCACCCATGTTTCCGTTTAGAAGCATTCGTTCAAACGCAATTATATCAAGATATATTGGATTGGGAGAATGCCAATGGAAGCAATATATTGAAAAGGCCCAATTAGTATAATAAATGGATACCCTTTCTATTTTCTAACTTGACGCACTTTGCTAACTGACGTACTTTTGTGCATATTGATAATTTGTCTCGCTCGCGTAACATGTATTTGTGTTTAAGGGGTGACACAGGTGTCAACTCGGAGAAAAAAACGGAAACAATTAGGAAAAGCGGAAGGAAATTTGTTTCTTTGCAAGAAAGAAAAACAGAATGACTGGCAACATAGAAATCCATATAGAAAATATTGGTCCTATACGCGACTCTCGAATAGAACTGAAGCCATTTATGGTATTCTCCGGTGAATCGGGAACGGGAAAGAGCTACACCGCATTGCTTGTGCACTACATATACAGAGTGTTGTGCAACAATGACATGTCTGGCTTTTTTGCAGAGAACAATGCCTCGTACGACAAGCATAAAGAGCAATTGCCCGATGCAAACCAAGGCGTACTCTATGAATTCACGTTGCAAGAATTTGAAACATGGTGTAACCGGTCTGCCATCAAATACGTGGGAAAGATGCTTGGATATTATGCTTTAGAAGGAAAAGTTTCCATCAAATTCAACGGATTATCAACAGACCGATACAAATTCACCTATGCCAAAGAAGTGCTGGAAATGGATGGAGAGATGAAGTATTACGATACTGTATCAATAAATAATGACTTACCCCTCCGCCTTCCTTATAATTCTACGGAATGGGATGGAATTCCTTATATGTTTCTTTTCACCGAATATATAAAATCAATATTCGGAATCAACCAAAGAAGCACCTTCTTGTTGCCGCCCTCACGCGGGGGAATCGTCTGTCTGAACGACATCGGCAGAAGCGCCCTGACCGGAATGTACAAAGAATTCATGTGGGACTTATCCAGCCTTAAGACAGCATCTCCGGGAAATGAGGCAACGAATGATTACGGTTCTGTTTTGAGTCGGACACTGATAGACGGAACAATCAACCTCCATAACAATGACTTGTACTACGAACAGCAACCTTACGGAGAAATCCCCATCATGGCCGGTGCAGCTTCCATCAAGGAACTCGCTCCTTTTGCCATCATGCTCCAAAAAGGATTAGTAGGCGACTACTCCATTATGTTTGAGGAACCGGAAACCAACCTCCATCCGGAACTCCAGATAAAAGTAGCAGACATATTGGCCCAACTTTTGCATAAGGGATGCCGTTTTCAAGTGACCACTCACAGTGATTACTTTCTCCGCCGGATAAATGACCTTCTCCGCTTGGATTTGTTGAAGGACAGGCTCGACAAGGATGAATACGAAACCTTCTGCCATGAACATCACTATAATCCGGAAGTAACTATTTCATCGGAACTTGTAAAAGCATACTATTTCAAACGCAACCCGGACAAGACGGTAAGTATAATAGAGCAGGACACCCAAAGTGGAATACCTTTTGACACGTTCCGTTCAGTATTGGAAAACCAACTGACAGACAGTTCATACGTTTACGACAAAATATGCGAACTGAATGGAGCAGCTGATTAAGGAATATAATGAAATATACCCCACCTATGCTTCAAATGGGGTTGTAGAGCTAAATCATACTTTTGACGAAGCAAGCAATAGCGGCAAGCCCAACACATTCCAACGTCTGACCGTGAACGGAATGAACGGCATTGTCATCCCAAACGTAATCGTGAAAGACAACACCTCCATTTTTAAAAAAGCAGGTTCAAAAGCCATTTTGAAAGATGACTGCGATGGAATATTCTTCACAGAACACGGTGGACAGAAATATATTTATCTATGCGAGTTGAAGAGTTCTTTTTCCACTCAACAGATAGCCAAAGCCAAAGACCAAATTATCGGTTCATACCTCAAGCTCCATTCTTTATTGAGTTTGTTGCAGTCGTACAACCCTGAAGAATGGATTATAAAAGGAATAATCGCCTCTTTTGCACCGGACACAGAACAACAAGCTCTCCTCTCAAGGCAAAAAGAGGCAGGGAATAAAATTTGTAATTTATGCTACAACCTCCATAGAGACAAAAAATATTGCATGCCGGAAAGCAATTGCAAGAAATTCTATTCCCCGATGAATGTACCGGAACTGACATTGCATTACGTTCCCGTACCAGACAAAAAAGCAAACTTTACAGTTGACTTCAAAGAGCTGGTGTAAGCCCCGACAACACCATGCCTTAATATTTCACGGAAGAAAAATTTAATCTCAATAATTATCTCATGATTAGTAACACCTGTATTCACAGGCGGTTAACTGTCATGAGGCGTTATGAGAGACTTACGGTCGAAACATACTAAAAAAGATATTTTTAGTATTCAAATACACGAATTCACCACTGATGACAAGCAGCGATTTTTTAGTACTTATATCACTATCCTATTAGCCATTGTTTCTACGGCAATAGCTGATAATAGCAAGCATACAAGCGCTTGTTTTTGATTCATTTATTTACAACGACAAAAAAGATTTCATGTTAGCATCTCAAAGAATCATTTTTAATACAAGTATCATGTATGCCAAGACGGTTCTCACTTTGGGCATTACACTGTACTCAACAAGAATTATATTAAACGAATTAGGAGAGAATGATTTTGGCATCTATAATGTAGTAGCAGGAGTCATTGCTATGCTCTCTTTCCTTACCCATGCCATGTCTCAATCTACACGACGATATATGTCTAATGCCATTGGAAAAAAAGACATCGAACTACTTGCTACCATATTCAAGTCCAGCATAAAAATTCATTTGATTTGGGGATGTGCGTTTGTCTTGCTTCTTGAGGTATTAGGAGTATTCTTGTTCAACGGTTTTTTAAATATTCCACCTCACAGATTATCAACCGCCTATTTCGTATTCCATTGCATGGTAGCCAGTACATTTTGTTCTATTACGGTCATTCCCTATGTTGCTGCAATAAATTCGCATGAAGATATTTTTGTTATCTCAATCATATATACATTAGAATCTTTTGCTAAGTTAGGGATAGCTTTCTACCTGCAATATACCCTTCATGACAAGCTTATAGTTTATGGACTTTTATTGGCAACAATATATTGCATCGCAACTTTAATATACAGATGGTATTGCCATACACATTACAAAGAAATACATATTAAAATAAAAACGAACAAAGACACCACTAAGGAACTCGTTAAATTTTCCTTTTGGACTGTCATAGGCAATGCCAGCAGAATAATATCCACACAAGGCTCCACTATTCTCTTGAACCTTTTTGGTGGAACTGTAGCCAATGCCGCCTATGGCATAGCCAACCAGGTTAACGGACAAATGAGCTTTTTCTCGGCCTCGCTACTGCAAGCCATAGAGCCACAAATAATGAAAAGCGAGGGAAACAATGATACTCATAGAATGAAAAGGCTAAGCCTACTAACCTGCAAATTATCATTCTTTCTAATCTCATTTTTCAGCATCCCTATTTTTTGCAAGATGCCTTACATTCTGAATTTATGGTTAAAGGATGTACCGGAATACACCGTAATCTTTTGCAGAATTATCCTATTGACAGCTCTGATGAGCCAAATTACGATGGGACTTCAATCTGGAATATACGCCAAAGGGCGTATCAGAAATTATCAGTTAGTCATGAGCATAATACAACTCCTCTCATTACCACTGGCTTTCATCTTACTAAAAGCAGGATTTCCTGTAGAAATCATTCTATATTCACTCCTAATGGCCGAAACCGCAATGGGCATATCCAGAATTATTCTTGCTAAACATCTCATTCACATAAAGATAGCAATACTGATAAAAGAGATGTTATTGCCTTCTCTGGCTGCATGTATCGCAACTTTTATAGCTGTAAACTATTCCTCTTCCCTATTCATGACAGATTCCATATTTACATTCTTAATGCTATGTCTTGAATCGTTTTTAGTATACAGCTGCTTATTTTGGATAATTGTGCTGAACAAAAACGAGAAGCAGTCATTTGTTAAATTATTAAAGAACTATTCATTTCTAAAAAACGAAGTCGTGCATAAACACAATTTTTGCACAAAAAAAGAAAATACAAAAAACATCTGAAATGAGTCTACAAATCAGTATTTACGATAAAATAAATTATTACCTGCTAATAACAGGTCTGATATTTGGTGTTATTTTTTACGATTTCATAGGAATAAGATTCGGATTCACATACATAGACGAATTTTTTGTCGCCATATTAGCTATGTACAGCATATTAAGAAGAAGATTTTCAAAGGATTTTTTCATTTTCATAGGAATAGCCCTATTTTATCTGCTATATTCTTTCATGTATCCTATCAATACCCATCAAGCCATCTTAACAGATTTTCTTATACAAATAAAACCTTTCATTGCCTTTTATTGCGCATATAATTTAGGAATATACATATCACCCCGATATTACAAACGCACCAGACAGCTTTGCATAATATCTGCCATAGCAATGATTCCCGTCGGTATACTGGGTGAAAGCTTTATGATGTCAATAGAACTTCATCCTTCTCGCTTTGCCACTATCATAACCATTCTCGGAACACTGTACTATTATTGCTCCCGTCAAGATAAACATGCCCGTAATATAGCTGCAATCATTTGGAGTATAGGGCTTTTTAGTTTAAAAGCAAAGTTTTATGGATTCTATGTAGCCGCCTTATTTCTTCTTTTCATTTATCCTAACAAAAAGTTTAAATTATCTCCCCGTATAATTATACTGCTTACAGCATGTTTGAGTATGGTCATATTTATTGCATGGGAAAAAATATCATATTACTACATTGCAGGAGCACAAGCAAGCAGCATATATGCACGTCCCTATCTATATATGAATTCCATAACGATTCTAAATGATTATTTTCCATTTGGCAGCGGTTTTGGCACTTATGCAACCCATGCTTCGAGCCAATTCTATTCTCCATTATATTTCAAATACAAAATGTACTTAAACTATGAAATAGGAAATAAACGATTCCTTTCGGATACTTTCTTTCCATCATTAGCCCAATTCGGTTATATAGGAATAACGCTATTCACGCTATTTTGGTATCGCATATTCCAAACCGGCAAAAAATTAAGGAATTTCAAAATCATATTACTTATCATTTTCTTCTTTGTTTTTGAATCTACATCAGATGCAACCTTTACACAAAACAGAGGAATATATATGCTAATTCTGCTGGCAATGTTCTTAAACAAAGAAAGATATTTAAAAGCAATTCAGAAGAAGAAGATATAAAATAACTGCAAACAACAATGTCTATCAAAACACTAAAACAACAATTACGTTCTGACTTCAGTATATACAACACCCCTACACTCTCAAAGAAAACATCAAAAGCACTAATCAAAGCGCTTAGGGGGGGGGTAAAATATATTTACTATGTGATATTTATTCCTGAATACAAAGTTGTATTTTGGATGAGAATCGTCTCGTATTTCAGGCAAAAAAAAGCGTTCTTTATCATCTATTTATTAGCGAAACTAATGCACTATCATTATTATAATAAATATGGTATAGCACTCCCCATCGGACAAAAAATTGGTACTCCATTCATGATAGGTCACATACCAGGCATCATTATCAATGGCAATGCAACTATTGGCAATAATGTTTTAATAATGCAAAATGTCACTATTGGAAGCACACGAGGCAAAGGTGCGCCAAGAATAGGCAACAACATACTACTGTGTGCCGGCGCAAAAATAGTAGGAAATGTCAACATAGGAGACAATGTAGTAGTAGGAGCAAACGCAGTTGTTGTTCATGACATACCAAACAATTCTATTGTAGCAGGCATACCGGCAAAAGTCATAGGGAATGACCCCGAAAGAATTTTGAAATTCTATTTACCAAACTATAAATAATTATCAATCATGATTCCAAAAATTATCCACCAAACAGCAAAAAACAAAAAGCTCTCATGGGAAGAGCGAATGCTAAGAAAACGTGCTATGAAATTGATGCCCGACTATGACTTCAAACTTTATGACGACCAAGAGAATAGAGCCATTGTTGCAAAGCACTTTCCTGAGTACCTTTCAAAATACGACAACATCAACAAAGGCGTTGCCAAAGCGGACGTTATTCGCCTGATTTACATGTATTTATGGGGGGGGGGTACTATTGCGATACCGACTACAAATGGTTAGCCTCTCCAGACAAATTCAGCCTGAATGAGTGTATTTGCATTTTACCAATTTCAAGAGGACAAAAAGATAATATAGAGTGTTTGGGAAATGCGGTATTCGGTTCTGAACCGAAAATTGAATTTTGGAAAGACTTTATCGATTACTTGTTTCAAGATAGCGAAATTTCACAACTACAAGAAAATAGAATTGAAAAAGTAACCGGTCCGGAAGGACTTACCAAGTTTTTCTTGGCCAACAGAACCAAGTACCCATACATCACCCTCCCGCAAAGCAATATGTTTCACCCACGCCTCAAAGGAGTATCCGCATTAACAGACAGTTCAAGCATCGGGATTCACCACTGCTGGTCATCCTGGAGAAGCGGTAGTTTCAAAGACAAATTAAAAATATACATCAAACGAAAAATCACAGCTATTAATTAAAGCCTATGACAACTCGTAAAGATATTTATCATAGAATAGAATGGATTGACCAATGTAAAGCCTACGCCATCTTCGCCATGGTGTTTGCTCATTGTGGAGGCAGGATGGTGAATGCCGATGCGCAAACTGACCACTGGATTCATCTATGGCACATGCCACTGTTCTTTATCGTCAGTGGTATGGTGCTGAACGAAAAGAAGTGGATGGGGTGGAGCAACTATGGTCGCTTCGTGAAGAGCAGGCTGAAGACCCTGATTCTCCCCTTCTTATTTTGGGGAACAGTGTGCAATGTATGGATTTATCTAATTCTCAATTATTTACACATGGGGGGGGGTAAATCCGCAGATTTAGGCCTGATGCTTGAAAAATATTACAATTTCCACGTAACGACCATCAGCGCCACGGGATGGTTTCTACCGGCCATATTCTTGACAGAACTGCTGTTTGTAGCAATGGCCAATGTAATAGGTGCCGGCAAGCGCACGACAATCTTCTATCTTGCATTGGTAGCAGCGGGACTTTTCTTCCTCGACTTCGACCGAACCCCACTGCTGTTCTCGCTCGACGTGGTGCCTTTCACTATAGCTTTCTTTGCATTCGGCTTTCTCTTCAAGCAACAGCTGACTGCAAACAAGCGTTTATCCCCTATCACGGTGATTGCACTGGCGGCAGCAGTGGCGGCTTGCTACTGGCTACCGGTGGAAGCCAACATCCGCGTGTGCCATTACAGCCCACGGTATATAGCATGGTTGGTCTGCCTGCTGGTGAGCTTCGCCTTGATTTACATCATAAAGAACAGCGAAGCCCTCATAAAACACTTTCCGGGTTATAAATGGATAGGTGAAACGGGCAAAAACACGCTGGTCATCTACCTGTTGCATGGAGAGATTCTCCGTGTATTACCCTTTGGAAGCATCGCAATAAACAGCCCACTTGCAACAACCGCCTGCCAACTGATGGTTACGGCAGGAGTAGTGGCACTTTGCCTACTGGCTGCACACTTCATCAACCGATTCCTACCGTGGAGTCTCGGAAAATTCTAAGAATAAGAACACAAAACCGATAAATGAATGCGAAATAGAAAAATGTCTTCTTGAAGCACTGTAGAAATAATGCAGGAAATTAGGAAAAGCAAAGTGAAATTCGTTTCTTTGCAAGAAGAATAGTTTCAAAATAACAAAATGGCGTTTACAGAACAAGAAAAACGGGCAGCTTGGAACAAGGCACGCGAAGTGGACGGGTATGATAAGAATATGTTCAGAAAAGACGCGTGCGGCGCATGGATAGCTTGGAGCAAATATGGCGCAAGAGACAATGATTACGGATGGGAAATAGACCACATCTACCCAGTGGAACGTGGTGGAGACAACCATCCGGAAAACTTACGTGCCCTTCACTATCGAAACAATACGAGCAAGGCCGATGATTATCCATCGTATATGGCAGCCGTACAAGCAGATAGCAATAGAAACGTGGTTTACGAGCGCCCGCTGACAGTAAACAAAGCCAAACAAAAGAGGCTATCCGACATTTATCATATAGACTGATAATACATCAAAATCTCAATAGAGTATGCTTCGTTCGTTACATATCATTTCATTATTCGGCATCTATACTTACACCATAGACTTTGCCGACTCTCAAGGCAAAGGTTTGAAATTCATTACCTCCCCAAACGGGTATGGGAAGACAACTCTTTTAAATCTAATTCATGCTTTTTATTCACAAAATTGGAGTTTATTTTTGCAAACCCCTTTCAAGAGTATCACCTATACGCTTGACGAATGTGTTATCCGAATCACCCGACTTCAAAACAATGAAGAGGAAGAGAATTCTGATGAAGAACCGGGCTATGACAAATACATGGAAGTAACCATTCTTTCGGCAGACGGACAATCCCCCATCGAAAGTATCAGATATGACTTGGAGAAAGAAACGAAAGAACAAGAAAGGCACAAGCAAGCAAGCAACTCTTTATTACAAATGTATTCGAACATACAGCCGTGCTACTTCATCCATGACAACCGCTTGCATAAAACAAACACTCCTCTCTTAATAACCGAAGCGAACTCCAAAGAGCAAACTTCGATTACAGCTGATGCAGAAGACTTAACAGTCAAATTGGCTGAAACAAGAAACGGGATTTCGCAAATGACCACGGATTTGGAATTCACTGTCTCCATAAGCCGTGAAGAGTATCAAAGTGCCACGAAAGAGCTAGCTGAGTTCAATGCCCTATTAATGAAATACGGGCTAATGGAAAAAAACCTTATCACGGATTACCGAGAAGACAACGCCTTGTACTTAGGTGCCTTGATTAAGGCTCTTCGCGCAGCCCAAAAAAAATATGGTTCTTTTGTCCAAAAGTTAGCACTGTTTGAGAGAATTATCATCCGAAGCGAATTAGCATATAAACAGATGGAAATCCATCCACGCTATGGTTATCGGTTCATTGCCGAAAACAAGGAGCGAACCATTTTACGCTCAGATACCTTGTCCTCGGGCGAACAGCATCTGATAATCATGACCTATGAACTATTGTTTAAAGCTCCGGAAGAGTCGCTGATACTGCTTGATGAACCTGAACTTTCGTTTCATTTCCTTTGGCAATCCAATTTTCTGAATAACCTGCAAGACATTCGCGAACTGCGCCCTCGACTGCAATGGATAATCTGTACCCACTCTCCACAGATATTCGGAAGAAAATGGGATTTGTCTGTAGACCTCTATGAACTGCAACAGCACAAAGATTCAGTAGAATGAACACTTTACAAAATTCTATATCCGATACCGGCACCGCCTATACCGTTGACACCATATTGATGCAACAGAGGACACCAGCGGCAGCCACACATACATGGATAGTGGCAGAAGATATAGATGACGTGCGAGTGTATGAAAAACATACGGACAGAAACAAAGTCAGCGTACTTCCGTCAACCGATTATCCGGCTGGTGACAAAGGATGCGAACACGTGGAGAACATTGTAAGCCTCGTCTTGACTTCATATCCCAACGCTCATGTATTGGGTATTCGAGATTGTGACTACACACGATACGAAATACCGGAACACATCCATCCTGCGAATATCCTTGCGACAGACGAACGTGATGTGGAAATGATGTTATTCAATGCACCTTCCGTCCGGAATTCTCTGATGGATTGGTCAGAAAAGTTACTCCCGAATCTGAATTTGGCTATTTCCCATACCCGGTTTATGGGTTATCTTAGGATATGCAACCATGTCTGCAAATTGGGATGTAAATTCAAGAAAAAAGTAAAACTATCCGGGACATGGGATGACAATACGCATCGTTTTTCTGAAGACTGGCAAGAGACTCTGCTGCAAAGATTCATGAGTAATTGTGGCAACGAGGAACCGATGCTATACATCACAAGCAAAGAAGACCTCAATGATTTTATCAATGGCTGGGAACTAGAAAAAGAACCTTGGGGAAATATTTGCCAAGGGCACGACACCGTCTGGACTCTTTCTGTCCTGATGAAAAAAAACAGCATCTTCAGCGAAACAAGCATCATGAAACGCATGACCGAAAGTTATTCCACAGAGGATTTTAAAAGAACCCAACTCTATTCCAATATAGAATCATGGGCTGTATTGAAAGGAGTCGGCATCCTAAAATAGTCATTTGATTTCTGCAAGTTGTTTAACGCAGAAAATCAGATTGTTTTGCAAAATTTTCAAATCAATATCACATATGAATGTAGCAATTGTTGGCACCGGTTACGTCGGCCTGGTGTCCGGTACCTGTTTCGCGGAAATGGGAGCGCACGTCACTTGCGTGGACGTGGATAAAACAAAAATAGAATCATTGCAGAACGGTCAAATACCTATTTATGAGCCGGGGCTGGACGAAATGGTAGCCCGCAACCATCACGAAGGGAGACTGAACTTCTGCACCGACCTGACTTCCTGCCTGGACGAGGCAGACATCGTGTTCAGTGCCGTGGGGACACCGCCCGACGAGGACGGAAGTGCGGATTTAAAGTATGTACTTGCCGTAGCTGAAAAATTTGGTCGTAACATCCGGAAATATACCATCCTCGTAACCAAATCGACCGTTCCGGTAGGTACGGCAAAAAAGGTGAAAGCCGTTATCGAGGAAGAGTTGAAAAAACGGGGAGAGAATATTCCGTTTGACGTAGCAAGTAACCCGGAGTTCTTAAAAGAAGGCTCGGCCATCAAAGACTTCATGTCTCCCGACCGCGTAGTGGTGGGAGTGGAATCGGAGAAAGCCAAAGATGTGTTAAGCAAACTCTACCGCCCGTTTCTACTGAACAATTTCAGGGTGATTTTTACTGATATACCCAGTGCGGAAATGATAAAATACGCAGCCAACTCCATGCTTGCCACCCGCATCAGCTTTATGAACGACATCGCCAACTTATGCGAACGAGTAGGCGCCGATGTAAACATGGTGCGCAAAGGTATCGGTTCGGACAGTCGAATAGGCAACAAGTTTCTCTATCCCGGATGCGGCTACGGGGGCAGCTGTTTTCCAAAAGACGTGAAGGCCCTGATTAAGACTGCGGAGCAAAACGGGTATTCTATGCAAGTGCTGGAAGCTGTGGAGAAAGTGAACGGACTACAGAAAGAAATTCTCTTCAACAAACTGGACAAACACTACAACGGTGAACTGAAAGGTAAGACTGTAGCCATCTGGGGATTGGCTTTTAAACCGGAAACTGATGACATGCGCGAAGCGACCGCACTAATCACCATACAACAACTGATTGAAGCAGGATGCAGGATAAAAGTATTCGACCCTGTAGCAATGGACGAGTGCCGGCGGCGCATAGGCGAGCGAGTGACGTATGCCACCGACATGTATGATGCCGTATTGGATGCAGATGCCTTATTGCTATTGACGGAATGGAAACAGTTCCGCCTGCCCAGCTGGGGCGTGATAGCCAAAAGCATGAAGACTCCTTTGGTAATAGACGGGCGAAATATCTACGATGCCGAGGAGATGAGAGTACACGGATTTGAATACTATTGCATCGGTAGATAAATGATGAAAAAACAAATACACTTGGTAATTGTACGCTCAGGCGGCAGCATCATCAATTTCAGCTCTTACAACTGCCAGGAACTGGGTTTGGCAAAAGCATTGAGTAAAAAAGGCTGGAAAGTAAGCATCATACTGGCCGGGCACACTTATCGTGAAGAACGAATAGAAATAATGGGGGGCAAAGAGGTAACCGTCTACTCCATGACCTTCAAGGCACTAAACCAGCAACTGGCACAATTTGAAGGTATGGAAAGATTGCTGGAAAAGCTGCATCCCGACTTGATACAGATTCATGAATTCGGCATGTGGATGTCGTTCACCGTAACGCGATGGGCACAAAAGCACCAAGTAAAGACCTGCTTGATTCAAGGCAGCTATCGCCCCACACAAAAACCGATATTCAAGCAACTTGAACTGCTGTTCAACGCTACTTTTGGGAAATATGTACTGAACCGCGTTCAAGGCATAGGATATAAATCTCCGCAAGCTGAAAAGTATATCCGCCAATACACCGGCAAGAAATGCCTACCTACCTATATAGGACTGGATGAAGAGCGTTTTTACCACACAGAAAGCAAAGAGTGGAGAAAAATGCCGGAAACAGAAAACAAGCACCTATTACTTTATGTCGGTACTTTGGAGAGCAGACGAAATCCTCTTTTTCTGCTCGACGTGATGGAACGCCTGCCCGACAACTATCTTCTGATGATTGCAGGCGATGGTATCCTAAAAGAAAAATTAAAAAAAGACATCCAAGACAGAAATTTGGAACAAAAATGTGTCATACTCGGCAAGCTAAGACAAGAGGAACTTCCTGCGCTCTACAAAGCGTCTGATTTATTTCTGTTGGCTTCGGACTACGAAATATACGGCATGGTGATTCTTGAAGCGATGTACTTTGGCACACCGGTCATCAGTACTCTAACAGCAGGTGCTGAAGTCCTGATTACATCCGGAGAAGACGGAATGATTATCCCAAACAAAAAAGCCGACACATGGAGCCACGTCATTGCAGAACTCTGTAACGACACAACAAAGTTGACAGCCATGAGCAGCCGCGCTTCCAAAAAAATAACGGATGAACTGGTTTGGGACAAAGCGTCCGAAAGGTTTATTGAACTCTATAATAATATAACAGAAATGAAAACAAAAGGCTTCTACCCCCATTGATATTTGTTAATGATACATATCCCGATCACTGGCTTTCTTGGTGAATACGCGCAAAGACAGAAGCTGTCGAACTTCCATCAGGCACAATGCTGATTGGCGAATATGATAGATACAAATAATGAGAACAAACTAATATACAAAAGCACAATTATGAAACAAAAAAAAATACTGCTGGTGACTTATGACATTTCTCCTTATAAGGGCAGCGAAGCATCGGTCAGCTGGAACTATGTGTTCAGCATGCAACACTATCACAAGCTGACAGTGCTCTATGGCAAAGGAAAAGAAGACATAGAACATTACTTGCAAACCAATAGTATGAAAAATGTGACATTCTACAACCTTTCACCACTGCCTACTACAGGAAACAAACTGGCACACCATATCAGCTACAACCTAAACTACATGAAATGGCAGAAAAACGCATACCATCAAGTTAAGAAATGGCTAAAGGACGGAAGAATAGACATTGTGCATTACCTGAATCCTATCGGATTCAAAGAACCAGGCTTCCTATGGAAACTTCCCATACCCTATATATGGGGACCTTTACAAGCAGTGGAAAACCGCCCTCTTTCCCTTTTCCCGGCATTAAGCTTTAAGGAAAAAATCAATGTGCTATTTAGGAGAATTGTCCATAATGGGGCTTTTGTTCTGCTGCCTCGCGTCCGCCAAGCCATGCACCGGGCAGATTATCTGTTTGCAGCCACACCAAACACTGTACGGATGATAAAGAAATTCTACGGTCGGAAAAGCTTTTATCTCCCCGAAAACGGTATCTTACAGATGAACCGCACGCAGCCCATTGAACGCCAAAAGGAAGAGATATTGCAAATAGTCTGGATTGGCGCCCTCTGCCCGCGCAAGGCACTCATCATCCTACTGGATGCACTGAGCCACACACGTAGCCGCCAATGGCATTTGGATGTCATAGGGGTGGGTAATTTATTTCAACAATTAAAAGAGAAGTCCGAGCAACTGGGTATTGACTGTCACATCACATGGCATGGAAGTATCCCTCGCACAGAAGTATTGCAACTGATGAAAACAGCACATCTGCATGTCATCTCATCGCTGGGCGAAGCCACTACCACTGTACTTTGGGAAGCTATGTCGTGGGCAGTGCCTACCATGACTCTGGACCACTGCGGCATGGCAGGCGTGGTGTGCGAGAAATGTGGCATTAAAATTCCCATACATTCATACAAACAGGTAGTAACAGATATGGCCGAACATATAGATTATCTGATAGAGCAGCCTGAGATAATCGGTCAATTGTCACAAGGAGTTATAGAGTGTTCGGAAAAATTCATGTGGAGCAACCGGATAAAAATATTCAATGAGGTATATGAAAGAATCTGCAACAAATATTCTATTCATTAATAAAAAACAACATTATCAGATATGGAACAATCAGAAGAACTAAAAGAGTTAAAAGACGCATTGGAGATATTAGAGTATCATTATTCAGAATATAAGGAATACAAGTCCAAGTCCAAACGTGGTAGGTCGAAAGACAGAGAATATGCACTGTCTGAAATGATGGCACATGCAAAGTTCTTGCAGAATTGCCTGTCAACCCCCACCATATTTCCCCTTATTGCAAACGGCAGTCCATTCCAACTTGAAAGCTTTTGGAAATTCGCCGACAGTGATATGCCGGAGTACTTAGAAAAAATAAAGAGACGAATAGAGGAGCTTGAAAAACAATTCCCAGTTTGAGCTTGTTGTTGTCAGAAAAAGATGTATTTTTGTAAAGGATTCCATCAATTGCAACAATATGCAATCACATAATTTCAACTTTGAAGAAGAAAAGGCCGAGCCGTAAAATTTAAAAAAACAAGAATAACACCGCCTATTAACCGTTTTTTATTACTAAATTCGCAAAAAAGAATAAGAACGGAACCCAAACAAATAACAGTATGGCACAATTAATCATCAAGAATATAGGCCCCATTAAGGATGTAGATATTACACTGAATAAAGTGAATGTCATCATCGGACCGCAAAGCTCCGGCAAAAGCACCATCAATAAAATTGCCTGCTACTGCACTTGGGTGGAAAAGAAGGTATCCCTTGACCAAAGCTTTGACTTCTTCCTCACAGGAACCAATTTCTTGGATAGACTTGTGGAATTCCATAAGATGAAAGGGTATTTCCGACAAGAATCGTACATCGAATTCAGTTCAGAAGTGATTAAGATTACCTATGCTTATCAGGCTGATGCCATTCCCACATTCGAGTGGGTTAATCAATACGGCTATCAACGTACCAAAATTTCATATATACCCGCCGAACGTAATGTGGTATCGCTCATTGCCGGATGGGAAGAGGTAAAATTGCCCAACAACAACATTTTCAATTTCATGATGGACTGGAACATGGCTCGCAAGGCGTACACACCTGCCCACAGTCTGCTCATCGACTATATCAAGGGTAATTATTACTATGATGAGGAAGCCGAAACGGACTTTTTGCAAATGGAAAACGGAGACAAAATCCAACTGACGAATGCTTCGAGCGGACAGCAATCAATGATTCCGTTGTATCTGCTGATACGCTACTTCACCCAATCCATCTATGAGAAAAAGGAAGATACCAATGTAAAAAATAAGGAGAGAGAAGTTAATCTGATTCAACAACTGTTTTTACATGCCTTTCAGAGCATAAAAAACAACACCTCCATCTTGAAGGAAAACGAAAGCATACAGGATTTTATAGAAACCAACTTGTTCAACGACAATAGCAGCAACAGTGAACTCACCGAAAAAGGCGCACGGTTCTTGGATTCATTGTCGAAAAGTTTTTCTAATTTCATCGACACCAAATTCACAAGTCTATTTATTGAGGAACCCGAACTGAACTTGTTTCCCTCCACCCAACGCCAATTGTTTTATTTCATTCTTCAAGCCATACAAAAAGGCGGTCATAGGCTCTTCGTCACCACACATAGCCCATATATACTCTACGCACTCAACAATTGCATGATGGGGGCGCTGGTGAAAGATGAAATGCCTGAAGAGATGGCGCAAACCTTGGAAAGCTGTCAAGCATGGATAGCACCCGAATTGGTGTCTGCCTGGCAGATTGAAAATGGACAGCTGGTATCTATACAAGAGGAACAAACACGTAACATCGGCAAGCACTATTTCAACCGCATCATGAACGATACTCTGGATGAATACTACACGATGCTGAACTTCTTCAACCCCCAAAAGAAATGAAAGAGAGAATCGTCCGTACATTTCGCCGGGTATACAATCGCCATTCTTTCATTGAAACAGATGGTCTGAAACTTTATGTGGTGGATAGAGCAGAGAGCGAAGATGGTGAGGTAGAAATAATGGACAAGGAAGATGATAGCATAAAAGCTGTGTGTTTGGAAAATGAAAACAACATAGAGGTGTTTTTTGATGGATTTAAAAAAAATGCACTACCCATTACAAACAAGCTGTATTCCAAACAGTGTGAATGTGCCATTTTACCTCGCGAAGCTGATACAGAGGAGTGGTTGCTGTTTATCGAAACAAAATATGCGACAGACTTGGCAAGAGCTCAAAAAGCAGAAGCTGATTATCCCAATAGGATGGTTGAGCAAATTAAAGCAACAGTGCAATATTTTCGTTCCAAGGGCATTATTGACTCAGAAAAAGTAGTGCATGCCATTATCTCTTTTCCTAATTTAGTGAATGAATTCAATTCATGGGTCTTTCCACTGATTCACAAAGACGGCACAGAAGAATCCGTTTTGGATATTCGCTTGAATGACAAGATTATTATCCGCGCCACTAATCATGCAAAGATTGTAAACGAAAAAACACTTCTCTTGTTATCCTAAAAATCTATTAGAAACTTTCTGTAAAAATACGCACATTTATCATCATGAGGAGAAATCAAAATCCTCATGACACTTTATCATATTGTTCAAAATGAAAATCTTACTTGCAAACAAGTTCTACTACAGACGTGGTGGAGACTGTGTGTGTACCATCAACCTGGAAGAGTTGCTGAAGTCACACGGGCATGAAGTGGCGATATTCGCCATGCAGCACCCCGATACGCTCCCTACTCCATGGAGCTGGTATTTCCCCAGTGAAGTGAAGTTTAAACCCGGCCCGGGAATGATTGAAGCCTTCCTGCGACCATTCGGTACAAGGGAAGTAAAGAATAAATTCAATGCACTGCTGGATGATTTCCAACCTGACGTGGTACACCTCAATAATATTCACTCGCAACTGTCACCGTTGATAGCCGAACTGGCACACCAAAGAGGCATCAAAGTCGTATGGACTCTGCACGACTACAAGCTGCTATGCCCACGCTACGACTGCCTGCGCGACGGGAAGAAAGCCTGTGAAGAATGCTTCACAAACAAGCATAAAGTACTGGAATACAAATGCATGAAAGGTTCGGCCGTAGCCAGTCTGCTCGCCTACAAAGAAGCCATGAAATGGAACAGGGAACGGATAGAAAAATGCACGGACATTTATCTTTGTCCCAGCCGATTCATGGCAAACAAGATGACAGAAGGAGGATTCTCTCCCGATAAGATACACAAGCTGTGCAATTTTATCGATGTGGAGAAATGCCGGAAAGACTCATACTCCAAAGAAGATTACTATTGCTTTATCGGAAGATTGTCTCACGAAAAAGGTATAAAAACACTGATAGAATCAGCCAATAGCCTTCCATACAAATTAGTGATTATAGGTGGCGGCCCTCTGGAAGAGGAAGCAAAAGCACAAGCCGGAAACAAGGTGGAATTTGTAGGGTTCAAACAGTGGGAACAAATAAAGGAAATAGTGGGTAAAGCGCGATTCAGCGTAATTCCATCAGAATGTTATGAAAACAATCCGCTATCCGTGATTGAAGCCCAATGCTTGGGAACTCCTGTGCTGGGTGCACGAATCGGAGGTATTCCGGAACTGATTGAAGAAGGTGTAAGTGGCATGACATTTGAAAGTCGCAATGTGAAGGACTTGAAAGAGAAGATAGAGAGCATGTTTGCTACTTCGTTCGACTACAGAGTAATCGCAGAATCCTCGCAAAGACGATATAATGCAGAAAATTACTATAACCAAATAGTAGAAATATATAAATAAAATTATCAATAAAACAAATTATGAGAACAGTAGTACAAGGAAGTCTGATTACAACTTTTCGTTGTAATGCAAAATGTAACATGTGCAACATCTGGAAAAACCAAACCAAACCGGAAGAGGAAATAGATTATCATTATTATGAAAAGCTTCCAAAAGGATTACGCATAAACATAACCGGTGGGGAATCGACCATCCGCAAAGATATTGACGAGATTTTTAGAGTGTTATATCCTAAAGCTTCTTTATTGGAACTCAGTACAAATGGATTCAATACCGATACAATTGTAAGATTGGCAAACAAATACCCCAATATACTTATTCGTGTCAGTCTTGAAGGTCTGCCACAACTGAATGATAGTAAAAGAGGTACAGTAAATGGTTTCGACCACGCATTGAGGACTATGCTGGAGCTAAAAAAAACCAAATGTAAAAATATAGGCTTCTCGGTAGTCATTTCTCCCGATAACTATAAAGATTTGCTTTATTTGTATGACCTATGCGTAGCCCTTGACGTAGAATTAGGTAATTCGGTTGTACATAACTCATGGTATTTCCATAAGGATGACAACCTGCTGACCAGCCAGAATGCTCTTACTGAACATGAAAAATTCGTAAAAGCTTTACTGACATCCAAAAGACGAACATTGAAAAGCAGACTGAAAGATTATGGCAGAGCCTATTTCAACAAAAGTATCCATAGAAGATTGAGAGGGGATGAACCGGGCTACAGACCGGAATGCGGAGCATTACATGACTTTTTCTTCATTGACCCGTGGGGAAATGTATCTCCCTGCAACGGTTCTTCTGAAGAATGGATAATAGGAAATATAAAGAATGATTCTTTTGAAAACATCATGAACTCAGACAAAGCCAAAGAGGTAGCACAGAAAGTAAAAGAGTGCAAATGCAATTGCGCTTTCATCGTAACTGAGCGACATGATATGGTACGCAAACCCTGGAAACCGATTTTATGGATTATCAAGAACAAGATAAGAATTGCACAAGGTAAAAACATCTGCTGGTAACACAAAAAGACATGAAAATATATGTTTTAGGAACCAGAGGATTTCCGCAAATACAAGGAGGCGTAGAAAAACACTGCGAATCCTTGTATCCTCTTTTTGACAATGAATTCAAGTTCACCGTATTTCGAAGAAAACCTTATATAAACTCATCACTGACTTACCCAAACATTAAGTTCATTGACCTCCCTTCTACCAAAATAAAAGGATTTGAAGCTGTATTTCATTCTTTTTTAGCCACCATATCAGCGTGCTTTGGAAAAAGCGATGTGGTGCATATTCATAACATTGGTCCCGCACTTTTTGCTCCATTACTCAGATTGCTTGGTAAGAAAGTGGTACTTACCTACCACAGTCCCAATTATGAACATGCCAAATGGGGAAAAGTGGCAAAACATATATTGAAATTCAGCGAAAGTATTGCATTGAATTGTTCGCAGGCAATTATTTTTGTAAATAAATTCCAAATGCAAAAATATCCGGCAAAAGTACAAGAGAAATCTGTTTATATTCCTAACGGAATACCCAATGTACAACCGACCTCGAAACATGATTACATTAGTAGTTTAGGATTAACACCCGGAAAGTATGTAATCGGCGTGGGACGTATTACTCCTGAAAAGGGTTTCGATGTATTGATTCAAGCATTCGAGAAACTGAATACCGACTATAAGTTGGTGATAGTTGGTGGTGTGGAGGCAGAATCGGATTACGAAGAAAAACTTAAGAAGTTGATAAAGTCCAACCGGGTGGTCTTTACAGGATATATCTTTGGCGAGAAACTCAACGAAGTGTATAGTCATGCCGGAGTGTATGTGCTTTCTTCGTATAACGAAGGATTCCCGTTGGTATTATTGGAAGCTATGAGTTATCAATTAGATGTACTGGTGAGTGATATTCCAGCCACTCACTTAATAGATTTGAAAGAGTCTGATTATTTCAAACCAGGTGATGTGCATGATTTGGCTTGCCACTTGCAACAAAAATTAGCGCCCCCCCAAAAACGTACATATAACTTGTCGGCTTTCGATTGGGAGAAAATAGCACAACAAGTAATGGAAGTATATAAAGAAGTAAGAATACGAAAAGGGACTTGATTACTCTCTACTTGTGAAAAAAACATCCTAAACTATGCCATTATGGAAGATTTTCAATATACCTTTGCCGTAAAATAAAATAAGAATCCATGTGTAACGATAAAGGCTTAAAAAGAATATACAACATTCAACATCATTATTTTCCGATTATAATACTGTTGTTATTGTTCTGCATGAGACATACTATTATTTACAGTTGGATGACGGTAATAGGCAATCCGCTATTTGGAAAAATTAAAGACACGCCATTTAATGACATTCTTTTTATACTTCTCGTACTTATTCCTTTAATAAGTTTTATATGTATTTGTAAGAACATCACCAAACGCTTCATCTGTAAAACAATCTACTTAATGCTTGGCATACTAACATTTTATATATATGTTCGAATAACACCTACATATAGGGAATTATGTACGCCTTTTTATAGTGAATACCTCAATGGTTTTTATTATGTCGACGCGAGCATGTTCTGTTTACTAATGCAAATAGCCATCTTATCGTGCCTTTCACACAAAAAAAGAGAGAAACCCTCTTCACCTCTGGCAGTACCCGCAATAACCCTGCACGATGACACTTGTCCATCCGATGATATTCTACATAGAAAAGAAGAAGCCAATCAACTGGTCGAATATTTGGAAAAGAATCCTGTATACTCCGGTGCGATAGGAGTGTCTGTAGAGGGTGAATGGGGATGTGGAAAAACCACTTTTCTACACTATATGGAGGAAGAATATATCAAAAGAGAAATACATCCTATTTGGTTTAATCCATGGAAAGACAATATCAAAGACATCAAATCGTCTTTCCTAAATCTATTGTACAGTAAATTTGAAAACAACGATGTAACAACTTCTCTACTGCGTAAGTATGAATCGAAAATCAAAGTGACCAACATCACCAATTGGTTCTCTTTAATAATACTTTCCGTGAAGCACTTATTGGGAAAAGAAGAGAAGGACTTTGCTGACATTAAGAAGGAACTAAATCAACAAATGTCAATGGAAAAATATACAACCGTAGTTTTCATTGATGACTGTGACCGACTGGAAAACAACATATTCGTGGAAGTAATTTCACTTATTCGAACCGTGGCTGACCTACCTCGCTTCACTATCATTGTAACTTTTGACCCTAACCAAGCCGACCGGGTTCTTGGAAATAATGGTGGAAAAATGTACTTAAAAAAGATGTTCAATGTAAGCCACAAACTTTTTACTCTAAGCAATGGAGAACTGAGTCTATATCTCTACGAAGAGATGAAAAAGATGAATATGCCTCTACCAGAGCAAGAGAATCCGTTTGAAACACTCTCAATCAAGGAATTCTTACCCACCATACGAGATGCCAAGCATTATCTCAATCTTCTCAGCCAAGATATAAAGAGCTATCTTGGCAAAGAAGATTTCAAGAATCTGGTATGGAGTAAATGGTATTTGGTAGAGTTACTAAAACACTGTGATTCATATCTCTATACCCAACTAAAAAGCACGCCTGCCCGATGGCTTGACACATCCAAAAAAGTATGCAAGAATTGGGAATTTGTAGTACCCCGGCAAGAATGGATAGAAGCACAAGATAAAGATATAAAAAGGATTCTCCAATCCCTGTTCTGCGACACGACTTCATCATTCAGACCATTCGACATTACCAATACCCTATACTATCAGCGTTATTTCACTCCATCTATGCCATCGTATTTTCTCTCTTATAAAGAGTTCGCCGAAATAGATACAGATAAAAATCTTCGCGACACTTTTGAAAGCCTAATAAAAAGTGGTAAACAGAATCTACCGCATCTTATTATGGAAACCAGTCAATCTCAAGGCTATTATTATGTGCTCCCTATTTTAGAAGCGTATGTATCCGCAAAACAGAAAATTTCACACTTCAATACAATAACATCCTTCTATACCAGTACCTATTACAGAGAAACTGCAAATATTATAAAAGATGAACCATGGCTATGTCAAATGACATGGGAATCATTGGGCAACACTGGATTTAATGAATATAAAGAAGAAGACAAAAAAGGAGTTCCCTTTTTTGAACATTACTTGAAAAACACAAAAGACATAACAGCACTTACGGCACTTTTCTGTTCTGTAATGCATCAATATAGTCCTACTGAATATTTAGATGCCAACCATTTCTTTTACCTATTACTGAAAAAAGAAATGACCAGTTCTTCTCCAGATTACGCAAACATGTTATGGATGATAGCGGATTGTGTAGATCCAAGCTTAAACGAACTATTTCTCGATAAATTTCTTGATGAGCACTTCCTTGATATATTACCTCATATCCTTACATTCGTAAAAAATGAAAATGACCTATACATCTTGGCAAAACACGACGGTTTAAGAGGTATCTTTGATACAAGCAGACATTTTAAACAGAAAATAAACAAATGGCAACAAGAAAAAAGATACCCGGAAGTATTGCTCGAAGAAGTGTCATCCCTTGTATTCTTCACGGGAATATATCGGAAAGGAAACTATCAAAACCTGCATGCTTCACATCATCCACAACTAATGAAGTACAAGCCTAATACTGTGTTAAACACTCCAATCACCTCCCTAAAGATAAAATATGACTTTTGGAATGCGGAAACACGTTTTAACCTAACTGAAAACTTTTACTTTGAGATTGACCCAAACAGTTAAGAAACAAAATTACAGGTACCAACCTCGTCGAACCTATTTCAAAAATATTTTCAGTGGGAATTAATACCCAATGTATACTCATAAAAAGAGGTAAAATGCAAAGTAGCAGAAGTATACAGAGGCTGTGTGTCACCCCGGTAATATGAAAAACAGCACTATTGGAGCAACAGTTTAGTGTTATTTCCCCTTTTTCTCTTGCATATCAAATACATTTGACGTAATTTTGTCACATATAAGATATATCCAGATGCCGGCACAAACCTCTTTTCCATGTGACCGGCAATAGCGTAGCGTACTTTAGACTCATCGGACAACAACGCTTTAAAATCAAGAATTACATGAAATTCAGACAAGGACTTATGGTCTGTTGCCAGTTGTGCTGTGCCCTCAAGGTACAAGCTCAATATTCCATGGGTAACACCGGGCAGCTAAACATACCCACTGCCGAGATGCAAGAGGCAGGTACTTTTATGGGGGGAGGAAACTATCTCCCGAACGGCATGACACCGTTTAACTTCAACACCGGAAATTATTTCGTCAACATCACATTTCTATCCTTTCTGGAGTTGAGTTATCGGTGTACACTATTGAAAACCAAACGGTATGACGGCAAGAAAGGCTACTTCCAGCAAGACCGCTCAATGACTGCACGCATACGACCCCTGAAAGAAGGAAAATACCGGCCCAGCTTGGTGGTAGGTGTAGATGACCCTTTTAAAAATACCGGAACCAACTACTTTGCCTCAGTTTACGGTACTCTGACCAAAGGTTTCTCCATCGTAAAAGGTGACCGCCTGGCACTGACAGCAGGCTACTATATCCCACTAAATGACCACAGCATAAAAGACGGCCCCTTCGGAGGCATCAGCTACTCCCCCGCTTTCTGCCGGGAGATGACTGTCATGGCGGAATATGATTCGGAAGGTTTCAATATGGGAGCTGCCGCCAGATTATGGAAGCATCTCTCCATCCATGTGTTTACCAGAGAATTCAACAGCATATCGGGAGGAATACGGTATGAATGCAGGCTGTTGCATTAGGAGAAGGATTAGGGATTAAATTAAGGAGAAGGATTAGGGATTGGAGAATAGAATGGATATTAAGAGAAAAGGCGGTTTGAAGTGGATGCTTGCGGCAGTGTTCGGTTGCTTTTTTGCAACGGCAGATGCTCAAGTGACAGAGAGCTTGAAAGCCATCGGGATGGAAAACATCCGATGTGTACAGACACCGGGGATGACTACCGTAAGCTTTGAGAACAATGTGTATAGAAGTTCCTGCACCGGGGTGGGCAAAGCCATAGATGCCTGCTTGGGAAGCAAGACGAAGGGAGATTTGCAGTTAGTGGTACTGGAAAACCTGATACCGAAGCTTTGCATCAATCTGCCGGACACGCTGACGGAAGCATACAGAAACGGGGAAATCAGCCTGATACAGGTATATCGGCAGATGGGGATTACAGCGGATACAGACCCTGCCATGAAGGTATTGAAAAACGCCGGTCGGGAAGAAGCGCCGTCTGCCTGGAAGGTGGATTTGGTGGTATATCCCGATTTGTTTTTAGAGAACAATACGTTTGACGAACTGTATACGTATGCCATCAACCTGAATCCGGCTGTGGAAATGGCTCTGTGGAAAGGCGGGAAAATGACCGCACAAGTGATACTGCCCGTAGCCACCAACCTGAGCGGAGAGATGAACCGGATAAGACCGGGAATCATCGCTTTATCTCAGGAAGTACGTTTCAGGCATAATATCTTCGGGAAAATGACGGTGGGCAACTTTACCAACAACCGCTACGGTGCGCAACTGGAAATAAAATACCGCACCGACAACGGACGCTGGGAACTGGGCGGAACGGCAGGCTCCACCGGTTTCTCCGCCGTCACCCGGGAAGACGGATGGTATATGGGCAGAAAACAACGTATCAATGCCTCGCTGAACGCTTCGTACTACGAACCGCACCTCAACTTGCAGTTCGACCTGAAAGCAGGGAGGTATATTTACGGTGATTATGGAGTGAGAGGAGACTGTACGCGGCACTTCGGAGAGTATGCCATCGGCTTGTATGCCCTCTGTACGGACGGAGAGATAAACGGAGGATTTCATTTTGCCATCCCCCTGCCGGGAAAGAAATGGAGCCGGAAAGGATTCTTCAGGGTAAAGCCTGCCGACTACTTTACATGGACATACGGCATGGTGGCAGATGGAGAATACATAGAAAAACGACTGGGAAGAAGTTACAGCACACGCCCTGACGAGAACCGGAGCAGCAACTTCTACCAGCCGGACTATATACGCTACTTCCTTATAAAAGAAATACAACGGGAACTATCAAAAGAAATACAACGGGAGTTATCAAAATAAATATTAATTAAACACTTGAATTTTATTAATTGACAAAGTTATGAAAAAGAAAAATTTGTTTTTTGGAGGTCTGCTGATGTTTGCCATGGCCTTTAGTACTGTAGCACTCATCGCCTGTGGTGACGATGACAAAGAGAATGAAGAAGTAGTAGATCCGCTGGAAACGGAAAAGGAATATTACATTGTGGGCACAGTGACAGCTACCGGCGGTGCATTGACCGGTGCCCAGGTAGATGCCGGAAACAACCTGACAGCTACTACCGATGCACAAGGCGTGTACATGCTGACCGTGAAAGAAACCGGTGAATATAACCTGAAATTCACAGCTACCGACATGGAAAGCATGGAAAGCAAAGTGACCATTGCCGCAAGCACCGCCAATCGTACACAAACCACTCTGAATGTGAAAATGGCGAAAGCCATCAGCTTTGAAAATGTAGAAGAAGTGACAGTAGAAGCTGACAAGGAAACCAACGTGGAAGCTGCCCAGAACGAAACCTCTGCGGAAGAAGCAGCCACTACCACAACCGTATCCGTACCGGCACAAGCTGCTGAAGAAGGCACGACTATTGCCGCCGTAACTTACGAAGAGCCGAAAGCCAGCACAAGCGAAGAGGTGGCAGAAACTCCGAAAGAAGAAGCGGTGCCCGTGACGGCAGTAGCCATCAAAGTGACACCGGAAGATGCGGTGGCCAAAGCTCCTATTGAAATAAAGACAGCGGTAACAGGTAGTGCAAGCACCGGCTCTTACTTTGACCCTGCCTCCATGGAAGCGTTGAAAGATGCTGTTGTCACAAGAGCTGCCGTACACTTTGGAGACGTAACCTACAAAGACGGCAACTACGTCATTACAATTCCCGAAGGCGAAAAAATACAAGGCAAGTATCTGACCAATATCCTGCCAAGCAAAACTGTAAGCAAAATACAGCAAGGCGGATATAACACCGTGAACGGAGAAAACGGTGTAATCAAGATTGAAAACAGAGATTACTCGGCACTGACCGCCACTCTGAAGGTAATCACCAAGTGCGGCTGGGACTACACCACTACCCCGGAAGCTGCATTGCAAGCCGTGGGAGCCTCTAAAGGACTGGCTTCTGTCATCGAAAAGTGTATCACCAACGCCGAAGGCAGCAAGAATGGCTATTACACCGTAGAAAAAGAATTGAAGACCGCCATCAGCGGAAACAACCAACTGGTTTTCGGCAGCCGCAGCAAAACCCAGACGAAGACATATACATTCCCCGTATTCGTAAACGGTGCGAAAAAACAGGTTGTTGTCCAACTGAATTGCTACACGGGCTATACCGAAGAATACAGCAATACCCCTATCAACAAGCATTCAGGCGGTACAACCGGAAAATAAAGCGAACGGCATAACCTATAATCCCCTTTAAGCAATTTATCTGCCTATGACCATAGCCATTGATTTTGACGGTACCATTGTAGAACACCGCTATCCCCAGATAGGAGAAGAAATTCCCTTTGCCACCGCTACGCTGAAGATGCTGATAAACGAGCGTCACCGGCTGATTTTATGGTCGGTACGTGAAGGGAAGCTCCTGGAGGAAGCTGTGGAATGGTGTAGGAAACGGGGTGTGGAATTCTATGCCGTCAACCGGGACTATCCGGAAGAAGACATCGCACACACCGGTTTTTCACGCAAAGTAAAAGCCGATCTCTTTATCGATGACCGCAACCTGGGCGGACTGCCTGACTGGGGAAGCATCTACCGCATGGTGCATGACGGGCTGACCTACGAAGAACTGTTTCGCGAAAACAGTGAACCAGTCCGGCAGAAAAAGAAGGGCTTTTGGGCACGTTTGAAAAAATAATATCCGAATGAGATTTTTGACTTATGTCAATTCATAACCCGCAAAAACCTTCTAATTTTGTACTCGAAATAGAGAAAGATTAGTTTTTATAAGAGTAAAGAGATTAGTTTTTAGGGTGCACTAAAAAAATAGGCAATATCCACAATGGTTATTGCCTATTTTTATATATAGCCGGAAGCCAAGTACATCAATACAGACTTCCTTGACCGACTTCCGTAAAGAGCTTCGACAACTTCTCCACCACCGGTTTCATATAACGTTCTCCTTTCTCGGCAGAAGCTTTTTTGGGGTTCCCTACCCCGCTGTCGACTGTAGCCTTATCCCAATGGCGAGGAGCCCAGCCAACCTTTTCATTCAAGGAAGGAATGGCAAACGGTTTGGATTCCCCGTCACCGGCCTCATCCAAATTCACCAGCTCGGGATGGTAATGCATCATGACGGAAGTCTCAGACTCGCCGGCATGGTCGTCGACAACAGCCTCAAAGTAGTCTTTGGGAGGGACGATGCTGAACCAGTCGGCAGCGATAATCAGAAAATCGGGATACACAAACGCCAGGTCACGAATCATTCCCTTGAAGTTGTTGCCGCCATGACCGCTGAGAATAATCAGCTTACGCATGCCTTGTGCATAGAGGGAGGCAACTATGTCTTCCAGAATGGCCTGCTGGGTGGAATAGCGGGTATGGATGCAGAACGGAAGTTCGCGCTGCCCCGGATTGTGTGCACCGAAAGGTACGGGAGGCATCACCATACAGCGTACACCGGAATTCTGCAAAGCCAGTGCAGCCGCATCTACGGCAATATCATGCGGCAGAATACAATCAGTGAGATAAGGCAGATGCAGATTATGGGGCTCCGTAGCTCCCCAAGGTAGGATGACAACGTCATACTTCACTCCTTTCACCTTTCCATAGCAGGAAACAGTAAGGTCAATTTCTCTTTTTTCCATGATAGTTTATTTTGGGGGTAAATCTTTACCGCAAAAATAAACATTATTCCGTCACATTGAACCTATTGCCGGCGATATTCTTTAGGTGACATGCCAGTGTGATGCTTGAAATACTTGCCAAAGAACGACTGGTTGGCAAAGTGCAGCTCGTCTGCAATTTCCTGAATGCTCAGCTCGGAAGACTTCAACAAGGCTTTGGCTTCCAAAACGACGAGACTGTCAATCCATTCGCCCGCCGTCTTTCCGCTGATTTCCTTCACTACGGTGGAAAGGTGCTTGGCAGTGAGGAACATCTTATCAGCATAGTAGGACACACTGCGCTCTTCCTTATAGGACTCGGAAATAGCACGGATAAAGCGCTCGAACAAGTCTTCCTTCCTGCTTTTGGGAATGCGTTCCTGGATGACATGTCCTTGATAGATATTATATATCTCATAAAAAAGGGCCAACAGCAACCCCTGAGTGATTTCCTTACGGAAAGGATTGTCTTTCAGCTTCACCTTGCTCCAAAGAAAAGAGTGATACTCCTGAAACGATTGGGATTCCTCCGGAGTGATGTGAACGAAGGGCCGCTCCTTAATCATGAAAAACATAGGGAAAAGCTGTTGCATGGTAGGTATCACCATATCCATAAAATCCCTTGAGACGGCAATGAAAAGACCGGAAAAATCATCGGAACGCTCGCGTTGCAGAACAATCTGGTCGGGAAGAATAATACCCAACATACCTTCCCGCATTTCACATTGCTGCAGGTTGAGTTCCAGTTTGCACCACCCTTTCAAGCAGACAGTCAGGCAAGCAGCATTCAAACGGGTGGGATAAGAGCTCAAAGGCATGTCCTTGATATCATTAAAAATAGCAAAATCATTGCCGATGAAATCAATCATCGGCAAATGATGTATCTGGGAAATGTCTACATTCCGTATTCTCTTAGTATCCATGGTTTTTGTGCTTTGGCGACAAATGTAGGACTATTTTGCGGAATTTAGCTCTAAAAATTCTTAAATGGAAACTTTTAGTTCATTATCTTGAAACCGATAAAGAAGGTTCTCGGCTGCGTCGGTCCGTAGAAATAACCCGCATCGCGGAATTCCCCTTTATCCAGGTCTTTCTGGAAACTGTTGAAGATGTTCTGTACACCCGTGTTCAACTGGAGTTTGATATGGTCGTGAAGCACAAAGGTGTAGTTCAGCTTCACATTCAGGTCCAGGAATTGGGGAGTATGCTCCATGCGGTCTGAAGTGATATTACAGAAGGCACCCTCGGGAGCATCTTCCGGTGCGTAGTGCGGAACAATCATCTTTCCCGTATAGGTACCGGAAAGAGAGAAATCAAAATTCTTTACCGGTGCGGAGGAGAAAGTGAAGTACCCGTAATAATCAGGTGTACGGGGCATGCGCTTGGTGGTAAGGTCTTCTCCGTCCACCTTCGTCCAGGCTTCCTCATGGGTATAGCGGCTGCGCTGTGCCGTAAATCCGAGCTGGAACTGCGCCTCCTTGCCATGGGCAATCTTTACATCCAGATTGGCACCATATACGCGTGCACCGTTTCCGTTGCGGCGCTCCTTGATGACATCCCCTACTTCGTTCTTGCCGATATCTTCGAGCACAAAGACGTGGCGCAGGTCTGTATAGAAACCTTCCACCAGGATGTTTGCCTGCCAGTGACCCAGATGGGCAGTCCAGTCCACCGAACCGCTGTAACTGTTGGAGCGTTCTTCACTCAGGTTATCGGCGAGTTTGATTTGGACTCCCTTGCCGCCTACTGCCGTCACGTGCAAGTCCTCATCGTATGCCTGCGGAGCACGGAAACCGGTAGAATAAGTCAAGCGTGCCTGAAAATCATCTGTCGGCTTGTAGAGCAGGTTGACGCGGGGGCTGAAAATAAGCTTGTCTATCAGGTTGTGCTTATCCAGGCGGGCGCCGACCAGCATGGTCAGTACGTTCATCTTCCACTCATTCTGCACGAAGGCGCTGGCAATGCGGACATCCTGCTCCATGTCACGATGATAGCCGGTCATGATGTCGTGCAGGGAGTTGTTCTGATATTCCAGTCCGCCGGTGAAGGTGGCGGGGGCAAAGAAGCAGTTGTCCATATTGCCCACGTACATGCCGCCGGCAACCCAGGTCAGGTCTTTCGTCTTGCCGTAGGCATTCATGTTCTTTTGGGCACCATAGTAGCTGTTGCGGTCGGTGTGCTGGATGGAGGTGTAAGCCGAAATCTTATGCTTGTACTCTTTCCAGAACAAATCATAGCTCACGCCTCCGCTATTGATGATATGCTTGGTCTGCTCGGTGATGTCCGTCTCGTGCGGCTGCAAATCGAATTTGTTGCCTCCACGACGAAGTTCGTTAGTGGTATGGTATTCCAGATTGATGCGGCTGAAATGCGTAGGACGGTAATAGGCGCGGAAACCGAAGGTGTTCATGTTCAGCTTGCCCAGTTCGGAAAAGCCATCACCGTCGCGGTCGTAGGGGTTACGGTTGCGGTAACTCTCATAAAAGGCAATGCCGTAAGAGTTATCTTTGGCAACCAGCGACACATTGCCACCCATATATTGCTCCCAGGACTTGCCGTCCATATTGGAGAACATGCTCGATACCTGGAAGGAATTGTTGATGGGGTCTTTGGTTATAATATTGATAGTTCCTCCCACAGCATTGGCGCCAAACAGGGCAGAGCCTCCGCCACGCACCACTTCTACCCGTTCAATCATGTTCACGGGGATTTGCTCCAATCCGTACACACCGCTCAATGCACTGATGATGGGACGGCTGTTTATCAATATCTGCGAATACGGACCTTCCAAGCCATTGATGCGCACCTGGGGGAAGCCGCAGTTCTGGCAGTTGTTCTCCACGCGCAGGCCCGACTGGTAGTTCAGTGTCTTGGCAAGGTCGGTGGAGTTGACCATCTCGAACAATTTGGTACTCATCACATTTACAACTACCGGAGCTGCCTTGCGGCTTACCTCGTTGCGGTTGGCAGATACCACCACTTCATCGGTCATGAAACTCTCCTCTTCCATCGGGAAATGTATGACGGCAGTAAAGTCCTTGCTCACCGTCACTTCCTTCTCTTGGGTCTTGTAGCCCACTGCCGACACGCGGAGCTTGTATTTTCCCGCCGGAAGCTTGCGGAACTCAAATTGTCCTTCTTCATTGGAAACCGTTCCCTGACCACTACCGATAATCAAAACCGTGGCATACGGTATATTTTCCTCCGTACCTTTCACTATCACATGGCCGGAAATCATATTGCCTTCTTTTATAGGATTTACGGCAAAAGCTACGCTGGCACTTACCACTGCAAGTACCAACGCCAAAATGTATTGTTTCATCAAATTAGCGCTCTAAATTAAAAAATAATTCAAGTCTGAAAAAAGATAATCATCTGAAATGCCGCACTTCGTTCACTGAAATGCCGGACATTCGAAATGCCTGGTATCTACATACAAAAAATCCAGGCGTTTTTCAACCTAATGACTATGAAAAAAGAGCGGGAGGAGCGCGAAGGGAAAGGGTACGTATCACTTCCCCCTTTACAGTAGGCGTTGCCGGTTTGACGCTGAGCACGGCCAGCAAAGGACGCATCGGATGCTGGACCTCATACACATCCGCCCCGGAAGAGCAGAATGCTGACAGATGCCCGATGACCAGCAGGGAAGTCTGGGAGTGAGAGTGTGTGCCATGAAAAGGGTGAGAGTGCGTCATCAGCACCCCATTCACATAATGGACGTGAGTGAACGCGGTGATGCTTGCCTGGTACATGATAAACAGTACCAGCAAGCTCAATGCGCCTATAATTTTTTTCTTCTGCTTCACGTCCAAAAACTTACATTATAGATTTTTGAGCCGCAAAGATAGTGAATTATTCTTTAACTTTGCCAAACAAGAACTCATAATCACGCTTGGAAGCCGGAGCCGTCCATTCTTCGGGAATAAACTTCCACTGATTCAGCGCACGCGGTTCAATCACCTTCTTTCGCTCGATGTACTGCATCAGATAATAGCGTAAGTCCTTATCCGTAGAGTGGATGATGCGCTCCTTCAATTCATCCTGCGAGATGCCGGAACCCTTTGTCAGCAATTCGCCGCCACCGTTTCCGCGATAAGAATTCACCGCTACCTTATACATTTTATCCATATCGAACGGGGTACCGTCTGCCATACTGAGAATGGTTACTTTCTCACCATCCGGCTTGGTCACATCCACCGTGTAGATAATACCCGCCGCAGAATCGAAGTTGAAGCTGAAATTCTTGAATGAGGCCCTATCCGTAGCACCTTCGCGACGTTTCTCACGGAAGAGCAGGATATGGTCGTTCGGAGACTTCATCCGATTGGTCCACAAATCATACGACATCTCCAAGGCATCGCGTATCTCCTTCCCCGTCAGACGCATGGTGTAAAGCATATTTTCGTACTTATACAGATTGAACATATCGTTCACAAAAATGTCTCCTTTACGGATTTCCGTATCATAGGACAAAGGAGCCGCAAAAGAAATATCCGCTCCGCTGATTGCCAACTGCAATTCGTGGATAAGGTCTATAAAAGCGGAAGAACCGAAATAAGCAGGACGTGTGGAGATAGTCTCGGTAAAAGAACCAATTTTCTTGGAAACAAAATTCTGCACGGCTTCATTTTCGGGGGCAAAGCGTTGCATGAACTCTTCGCTGATGCCGTAGTCTTTCGTATCGGACAGTATGCCGTCTATCTTCTTGCCAACAACCTTGCCGTCACGCAATTTCAAGGTTATATCCACATTACTCACAACGGCACCGTTGCTGGCAGGGTCCATCACCAGTACCGAGTCACCGACTATGTTGCACACCCTCTTGCATTCGCGCGCATGGTCGTGCCCCATCAAGACAATATCGAATCCTGGCACGTTGCACGCCACTTCTACGGAAGCGTTTTCGCGATACTTGCCTCCCATCAGCTGGGCATCCTGGCCGGCATGGAACATACCGATAACCAAATCCGGCTTTTCCTGCTCACGGATAATCTTCATCCATTTGCGGGCAGTCTCCTCCATATCGTCGAAACGCAACCCTTTCCACAGATTCTCTGAAAGCCATACAGGAATGGCAGGAGTTATCATACCGAGAACCACAATTTTCACTCCGTCACGTTCCAGCACCTCATAGGGTTTGAAATGGGTTTCTCCGGTAGCAGTATCCACAATATTGGCACCCAATATCGGAAAACGGCAGTCACCTGCCCAACGGTCGAAAACAGCACGGCCGGTCTCTACGTCATGGTTACCCATATTACCGGCATTATACCCCATGAAATTCATCATCTCCGCTGCCAGATGAGGGGCAACGGTATCTATGTAATTATAATAATAGGCTGTGGGCTGTCCCTGCAGAATGTCACCATTGTCCAAGAGAATCAGATTTTTGCCATAAGCCTCACGTTCCTTTTGCACCAAAGCATGCACACGTGCCAGACTACCGGTTGCCTCCCGGCGGCGTATAAAGTCGTAGGGATAGTAGTTTCCGTGTATATCACTGGTCTGTACGACTTTCAGTTTCACTTCTCTTTCCTGCGCAGGCAGTATGCTTGTCAGGACAAAAATCCAGATAAAAAAACAACTAAATCTTTTCATATTTCCTTATTTCTTGTCGGTTCTTATAAGTTCATAGGATGGGTAAACATAAACCGCGCTCCATCCGTATAGGCAGGATCTATCCAAATCTCGCCGCCCCACTTCTCAACGGTCAGCTTACAGATGGACAAGCCCAAGCCGGTTCCCTGCACATATTCGTTCAGCTTCTCGAAACGTTCGAACACCCGTTTCTGTTTGTCCAATGGAATGCCGCAACCAGTGTCAGTCACCGAGAATACTGCAACATTCCTCGCCGTATCCAGCTCCAGCTTCAAGGTTATCGTACCTTCTTTTGTAAACTTGTCCGCATTGGAAAGCAGATTTATCACAACCTGCTGTAAACGCTGCACATCCGTCCGCATCTCCACTACCTCACGTTCACACTCAAATAAGAATTGATTGGTCGACCTGCGTGCCTGGGCCACGGAAGCTACTACCTGCTGGCATATCTGCACTACATTGCAGCTCTCCAAAGAAAGGATGACGCGGTCGGCCTCCAAACGGGACACATCCAATATGTCATTAATCAACCGAAGCAGCAAATCAGAGTTGGTCCTAATAATCTCGAAATAGCCACGCTGTTCTTCTTCCGAGGCTCCTCCGGCAGACAGCACGTCCGAGAAGCCCACAATCGCATTCAATGGCGTACGGATTTCGTGGCTCATATTGGCAAGGAAAGCACTCTTCAGACGGCTGGATTCTTCGGCACGGTCTTTTGCTTCGCGCAAGGCACCCTCGGATACCTCCAGTTCATCCTTCAACTTCTTTGTATGATAATAAAAGTAAAGGGAAACGAACAAACCGCCCAACAGCACCAACAGAACAGCACCGACAGACCAGATATGATACTTGTACTGTTCGTAGAAAGAAGGGGTTACGTTCAGCATCTTTACCGGCTGCGGAAGGCCGGTGATATTCAGTTTCTTTTCCTTCACAAGTTTACCGTCCAGTATGGTCTCATTCGGAATGATTTCCATATGGGTCTCACTATCCTGAGGGGTGGTCAGCAGGCGGTAGGACTGTCTTGCCATCTCCTTGCCCAAAGCACGGTAGGCAGGAACGACACCTGCCACAGCCCAATATCCCAAGCCTACGGAACTGAGCGAGAAAGTGGGCAAAGTGGGAGCTGCTTCCATCATGGCGTAGGTTGCATTCCGCATGAAGTAACCATCGTTCATGTCCACACGCCATGTCCCCATCAATATAGCTGTATTTTCCGGTAACTCATGCAATCTGTCACAAATGGTATATATGGTATGGACGCGTCCGTCCAGCAGAATCAGGTTGAGTTCCGGAAACTTCTGCATCTCCTTCACTACATAGGCTTGCATGGCAACGCCGCCATAACTGTTGTCTGAGACAAAAGCGATATTCTTGGTGCCGGGATACATCTGCTTTATCATATTGATGTTGGCCTCCACATCATACTCATAAACGAAGCCAGCCTTGATAGGCGAACTGGGGAAATCCGTGAAGAAGTCGACGGATTCGGGCATCCAGGTCTTTAAGTCGACCGTATCGCCCGGCAACAATATGGCGTTACGGCTGGACAATGCACTTACGACCGGAGTATTGCCGCGTATAGAGTCGGGCAGAGAAAGATAGGCAGCCCAAGCCTCCTGCCCAATAAGGACGGTCAGCGCCGGACTGTTATCGCCCTGGTATTTGGACAATAGCTCCACCATCCTCCGTTCCCAAAGGGGAGATTCGGAGAAGCTTTTGCAGTTCATGTTTTCCAATGCGATGGTGTTTGTCCCGCCCAGGCGTTGGAACTCCTCCATAAAGTCTGAGATGTTGCCGGAAGTACGGCCAGCATCCGGGTTATAGGAACTGATAATCAGTATCGGATGCTCCCCCGTAATAGAGAACACTGGTAACAGACAGCAGAATAATGCTATGATACATGACGATATGGTACGAAACACATCAGTCATGAAGGTCATAGTCATTAATGCCATAAAGTATGGCGTAGGACTTTGCTAAATTTGCTTTTTCAAATTTAGCCATAAATGTGGTGTCACTCTCGGCATTGGTATCACGATGTTTTGCTTCGTTAAAGTCATAAATATCCTTCAGGCCTACGGGAACGCCCTCCTCATCAAAGAAGATTGTCGCACAGCCCAAGGCATAATCAAATTCATCATTCTCATAGAAAGAAATGGTTTGGGAATAATAGACCTTTCCTTTAATGATTACCTTCTGTGGGCCATGAAACAGCTTCTCGCTTGCCGCACGCGAGGCAACAGCCGCTTTCGCAATCCGCTCAAAGACTTCTGACGACACGGTCATAGTTTGACCTTTTTTTGTAAAATACCAAAGCAGGCATTGTTTTTCAAAATCGCTATTCACTTTTGCCATGAAATGCTTCAATACCTCCTCAAGGTTTTTGCCGAAATGTGTTTGAGCCTCATTTTCGGCTGCTTTCACTAACGTATTGATAAATGTAGTGAGCATTTTATCTAAAATCGATTGACCTTTAGCTTCTTCCATATTATTGTTTATTAGTTCGTTATAGTTGACAAACTTCGCAATAATAAATGATTTTTCCAAGAATATGGGGTTTATTTTCGTACGACGATTGTTTTTCGTACTTTTGGCATCCATTATAAAAAGAGAGAACCGATGATACAACATTTCCACCGCATGATATCTGCCGCCCTCGGCATATCAGAGAAACAAATAGTACAGACCCTCGGATTGCTGAACGATGGTGCCACCATCCCCTTCATCAGCCGCTACCGAAAAGAAGTGACGGGAGGACTGGACGAAGTGCAGATTGAATCCATAAAGACCCACTACGAAAAGCTGAACGAAATCGCCAAACGTAAAGAAACCATCCTGAACACCATACAGGAACAAGGTAAACTGACCACCGAACTTCAGAAACGTATCGAGGAGACTTGGGACAATACCCTACTGGAGGACATCTACCTCCCCTACAAGCCCAAACGGAAAACACGTGCCGAAGCAGCTCGCCAAAAAGGACTAGAACCCCTCGCCACCTTGCTGATGCTGCAACGTGAACCTCATCCGGAGGAACGCGCCGCCAGTTACGTGAAAGGAGACGTGAAGAACGTGGAAGATGCACTGAAAGGTGCCCGTGACATCATAGCCGAGCATGTTAGCGAAGACGAACGTGCCCGAAACAGCGTGCGCAACGCATTTGCCCGCCAAGGCACACTGACCGCCAAGGTGGTGAAAGGCAAAGAAGAGGAAGCGACCAAATACCGCGACTACTTCGATTGCTCCGAATCGTTGAAGCGATGCAGCTCCCACCGCCTGCTCGCCATCCGGCGTGCCGAAGCGGAAGGCCTGCTGAAAGTCAGCATCAGCCCAGACGATGAGGAGTGCGTGGAACGGCTGGAACGCCAATTCGTGCGGAGCAACAACCCCTGCGGACAGCAAGTGGCGGAAGCCGTGCAGGATTCCTACAAACGCCTATTGAAGCCATCCATAGAGACGGAATTCGCCACGCAAAGTAAGGAACGTGCTGATGAGGAAGCCATCAAGGTATTTGCCGAAAACCTCCGTCAGTTGTTGCTGGCTTCACCACTGGGGCAAAAGCGTGTGATGGGTATAGACCCCGGATTTCGTACGGGTTGTAAAGTTGTGTGCCTCGATGCACAAGGAAATCTGCTCCACAATGAGAACATCTACCCCCACCCTCCGGTCAGCAAGCAGAAAGAGGCATTTGCCAAGCTGCAAATGATGATAGAGTCTTATAAGATAGATGCCGTAGCCATAGGTAACGGAACTGCCAGCCGCGAGACGGAGGAGTTCTTGAAACATCAGCGCTTCAACCGCGACATACAGATATTCATCGTCAGCGAGCAGGGAGCTTCCATCTATTCGGCCTCTAAAATTGCACGGGACGAGTTTCCCGACTACGACGTCACCGTACGCGGTGCTGTGTCCATAGGCAGACGACTGATGGACCCGCTGGCAGAGTTGGTAAAGATTGACCCGAAATCTATTGGTGTGGGGCAATACCAGCATGATGTGGACCAAACCAAGCTGAAAAAATCACTGGACCAGACCGTAGAAAACTGTGTAAACTTGGTAGGTGTCAACCTGAACACCGCAAGCAGCCATCTACTGACCTACATCTCGGGATTGGGTCCGCAACTGGCACAGAACATTGTGAACTATCGCGCCGAAAACGGTGCCTTCACCTCGCGCAAGGAACTGATGAAAGTACCTCGTATGGGTGCCAAGGCGTTTGAGCAATGTGCCGGCTTCCTACGCATTCCGCAGGCAAAGAATCCGCTGGACAATACTGCCGTACACCCGGAAAGCTATTGTATCGTAGAACAAATGGCAAAGGACTTGGGTTGCAGCGTAGCCGAGCTGATAGCCAGCCGGGAGCTGCGTCTGAAGATTAATCCCGAACGCTACCTCTCCCCCACCGTGGGCATGCCGACACTGAAAGACATCCTGCAAGAGCTGGACAAGCCCGGACGTGACCCACGCGGACCGATAAAGATATTTGAATTTGACAAGAACGTGCGCACCATCAACGACCTGCGCGAAGGCATGGAATTGCCCGGCATCGTAGGAAACATCACCAACTTCGGCGCATTTGTCGATATAGGCATCAAGGAAAACGGACTAGTACACCTCTCCCAACTCGCCGACAGATTCATATCAGACCCTAATGAAGTAGTGTCCATTCACCAGCATATACGCGTAAAGGTACTCAGCATAGATATGGACCGGAAACGCATACAGCTGACAATGAAAGGAGTGGAACAGAATTAGTGATAAGGGATTAATGATTAGTGATTAATGGTTAGTGGTTAATGGTTTCCGTATTAATCATTAATCCCTAATCACTAATCCCTTATAATAGTGTCTTAAGATAATTACTGTACCAAGCACTAAAAGTAGTGAACACAGAATAGAGCCTTCGAACCCGAAAGTTCCTCCATTTATCAGATTTTCTTCCGGAAAGTGAAGAATCAGCAGATTCTCATTGCTAAATTCATTTCCACTGACTTTATATCCCAAAACAGAACCTTGAATCCAGTTCCAGAACCAATGCAAGGCAATGGGGAAACAGAGGTTGCGCGTGTATATATAGGAAGCTCCCAAGAAACAACCCGCCAGCATGATATTCAAAAACGGGACGAAGGCAAAGCTGGGATTGAAAAGATGCATCAACGAAAATAACACCGCAGAGATAAGCAATGCCACAAACTTATTGACGCCTCCATCCAGCATACGCCCTAAAATGAAACCGCGTCCAATAACTTCTTCCGTAACTGCCACTAAAAAATAAAGCAAAAGACTCGACAACAACGAAATGGGAGAAAACAAGACCCCTGCCACTTCCACAGCCCCCAACAATAAAGACAAGCCAAAACCAACTACATACAAGAACACGACAAACAAAGCTCCGTTCAGCAGGCTTCTGCCCCATCCCTTCAAAGACAAGCCCAAGCTCGAAAAAGGAAGCTTCCTGAAGCCCAGCACCATACAAGCGGCAATAAGCCCACTGGCCAACATCAAGACTTCATTCAACATCATTAAATAGACGCTCATCCCACCAGCTTGTGTCTTCAACTCAGGGAAAGCAATCGCAAAAGGTATGGCAAACAAAAACAGAAAAATCATAAAAAGTACAGTAAACAGTACTATATCAACGAATGCCAGCCAAATACGTTTTGTTTTACTCATAGCAACACACTCTTCCTTCACCGTTTCTTCCGTCTCCATTTGTATCTCATTTTGATTAATATCCGACAAAAATAATAATAAAAAGAAAAAACTTCATGTATTCCTGCCGGTTTCTTCTTATATTTGAAAAATCAATCTGGAATCGACAAACATGAAACTAAGAAAAATACTTTTAGCCGTTGCCGGACTGGCGTTAATGCTGAATGCCTCGGCACAAAAATCCAAAAGATACTACGTGGCCAAACCTGGCACCCTGGTGGAACTGATGACAGAAGCGGAAGCCAATGAAATCACCCAACTGACCCTGCAGGGCAAGCTGAATGCCGTAGATTTCAGGCATCTACGGGATGAATTCAAAAACCTGCAACTGCTGGACATTTCCAATGCCTCCATCAGCATGTATGCAGGCAAGAACGGGACTTATCCAAACCGTTTTTATGTATATCCTGCCAATTGCATTCCGGCATATGCCTTCTGCAAGCAAATGGACGACAGTACCTTCATCGGCAAGGAGACACTGACCAGGATTATCCTTTCCGACAAGACCAAGAACATCGAAGATGCTGCCTTTAAGGGATGCAAAAATCTCAAGATATGCCAGATACGGAAGAAAACGGCTCCCAATCTGTTGTCCGAAGCATTGGCCGATAGCGTTACAGCCATATTTGTTCCATTGGGATGCAGTGACTCCTATCGTACCAAAAAGAAATGGGAGACCTTTGCATTCATTGAAGGAGAACCACTGACAGTAAATGTGCAGATTGGTAAAATGGGCAGCCTTGCCAGCGAACTGTTAAGAGCCGGATTTCAGCCCAAAGACGTTAACTTTCTGACCGTTGAAGGAAAAATGGACGAAGCCGACTTCACATTGATACGCGACTATATGCCCAATCTGGTTTCCATCGACATGACCAACAGTAATGCCACTGCAATTCCCGACTATACTTTCACCCAAAAGAAGTATCTGCTGAACGTACGGCTCCCGCAAGAGCTTAGAAGCATCGGACAGCGTGCATTCAGTGGCTGCGGCCGTTTGTGCGGCACGCTGGTGCTTCCTGCCAGTGTAACCGCCATTGAGTACGGAGCATTTATGGGATGCGACAACCTGCGCTATGTGCTTGCCACGGGGAATAAGATTACCACGTTAGGCGACAACCTTTTCGGCGAAAGCCAAGGCAAAATTATATATAAGGAGAAACAATAACTCAGACTATTCCCCGCCTTAATAAGAACAAAGAGACTCTTTTAATAGCAAAAGAAGGTGTGTCAGAATGATAGCTAAAAATCATTCTAACACACCTTCTTCTTTTTTTCAATATCGCACAAGCCTTTATTAAACAAAAAAGATATGAAAGAAGAATCGTTCCATCATGGCAGAAATATTGTTCCACCGTGGTGAAAAAATCGTTCCACCATGGTGGAACGATTTTTTCCTCATGATGGAACGATTTAAAATATGCTTATTTAGTCCTTAGCTTCCGTTATCACTTTGTTGCGTACATACGTGCACGCAACTCCTTGATGTGGTCTGAAGTGATGTATTCGTCATACTCCATCATCTTGTCGATAATACCGTTCGGAGTCAATTCGATGATACGGTTGGCAACCGTCTGAATGAACTCGTGGTCGTGGGATGAGAAAAGGATATTGCCTTTATAGGTCTTTAGATTATTGTTGAATGCCTGGATAGACTCCAAGTCGAGGTGATTGGTAGGTGTATCCAGAATCAAGCAATTGGCATTGCGCAGCTGCATACGTGCAATCATGCAACGCATCTTCTCACCTCCCGACAATACGCTTGCTTTCTTCAGCACCTCCTCGCCGGAGAACAGCATACGTCCCAGGAAGCTCTTCATATAGACTTCATTGCCTTCACCGAACTGGCTCAACCAGTCCACCAGATTCAGGTCTGTATTAAAGAATGCAGTATTGTCCAGCGGCAGGTAAGCGGTGGTAATAGTCACACCCCAGTTGAAAGTACCTGCATCCGGTTTCATATTCTCGTTGATAATCTCGAACAGGGCGGTCATGGCACGCGGGTCGTGCGAAAGGAATACAATCTTGTCTCCCTTCTCTACGTTGAAGTTGACGTCGCGGAACAGCACCGTACCATCTTCCAGCGTTTTCGTCAAACCGGAAACTTCCAGAATCTGATTACCCGGTTCGCGTTCGGGCGTAAAGATGATGCCCGGATACTTACGTGATGACGGCTTGATTTCTTCTACATTCAGTTTCTCCAACATCTTCTTGCGGCTGGTAGTCTGCTTGCTCTTTGCCACATTGGCACTGAATCGGCGGATAAACTCTTCCAGCTCTTTCTTCTTCTCCTCGGCCTTTGCCTTCTGGTTCTGCTGCTGACGGAGCGCCAGCTGGCTGGACTCATACCAGAAGCTATAGTTACCGGCAAAGAGGTTAATCTTTCCGTAGTCGATGTCCACCGTATGCGTACAAACGGAATCGAGGAAGTGACGGTCGTGGCTCACCACCAGCACCGTATGCTCAAAGTTTGACAAGTAATCTTCCAGCCAAGTCACGGTCTCCATATCCAAGTCATTGGTAGGCTCGTCCAGCAGCAAGTTATCAGGATTTCCATAGAGAGCCTGCGCCAGCATGACACGCACCTTTTCCTTGTTGTTCAACTCACCCATCAGCAGATAATGCTTGTCTTCCTTGATACCCAAGCCACTCAGCAAGGCGGCGGCATCGCTTTCGGCATTCCAGCCGTCCAGCTCGGCAAATTTCTCTTCCAATTCGGAAACCTTCAGTCCATCCTCGTCTGTGAAATCCTCTTTGGCATACAGCACTTCACGCTGCTTCATGATGTCCCACAGCACCGTGTGTCCCATCATCACCGTGTCCATCACCGTAAAAGCATCCCACTTAAAGTGGTCCTGGCTCAAAACGGAAAGACGCTCTCCCGGAGCCAGCATGATGGAGCCCGTCGTAGGGTCCAGCTCCCCGGAAATCGTTTTCAGGAAAGTAGATTTTCCGGCGCCGTTGGCACCGATGATACCATAACAGTTACCACTTGTAAACTTCAGGTTTACGTCATTGAACAACACTCTTTTACCAAACTGTACTGAGACATTAGAGACTGTAATCATCTTTATATTTACGATTTATTTATTTACAATTTACTATTTAATACCTATTAGTCTGCGAATTGCGAGTGCAAAGATAGTTATTTTTCCATGAATAGACACAGAGAAGCGCTGTCAATCTGACATAAAAGTATTACCTTTGCAGCGTTTTCGGCAAAAATATCCGTTTTGGCAAAGTTTTTGCTGGAGCACTAATATCGTATTAACTTAAACCCTTAACAGCAATGAAAGCTAAATCATTTTACAAGAATAATAAGCATAACAATATGAATCCGAAAGAAAAAGAAAACAACCAGGAAGAGGAGCTGAAAACTCAAGCTACTCCTAACGAATGTGACGAAGAAACTGTCGGACAAGAAACTTCACAAGAAAACGAAGCTCCCCTGACAGAAGAAGAAAAGCTCGCCCAGGAACTGGAAAAGGCCAATGAACAGATTGAAGAGCAGAAGGACAAATACCTGCGCTTGTCTGCCGAGTTTGACAATTACCGCAAACGCACCATGAAGGAGAAGGCAGAACTTATCCTGAACGGTGGTGAAAAGAGTATCAGCAGTATTCTCCCCATCGTGGATGACTTTGAACGCGCCCTCAAAAACATGGAAACAGCCACCGACGTAGCCGCCGTAAAAGAAGGCGTTGAACTTATCTACAACAAGTTCATGTCTGTATTGGGACAAAACGGCGTTAAGGTGATAGAAACAAAGGAACAACCGCTCGATACAGACTATCACGAAGCCATCGCCGTGATTCCGGCACCCAATGAAGCACTGAAAGGCAAAATTCTGGACTGTGTACAAACCGGTTACATCCTAAACGACAAAGTGATCCGTCATGCCAAAGTGGTAGTCGGAGAATAACATAAAACTGTATGGAAAAAAGAGATTACTACGAAGTATTGGAAGTCGAAAAGACAGCAACGGTAGAAGAAATAAAGAAAGCCTATCGCAAGAAAGCCATCCAATATCATCCGGACAAGAATCCGGGCGACAAAACAGCCGAAGAGAAATTCAAGGAAGCGGCAGAAGCATACGACGTACTAAGCAATCCGGACAAGCGTGCCCGCTACGATCAGTTCGGTCATGCCGGACTGGGTGGTGCCGCCGGTAATGGTGGTCCGTTCGGCGGCTTCAGTGGAGGCATGTCCATGGACGACATCTTCTCCATGTTCGGTGACATCTTTGGCGGACACAGTGGAGGTTTCGGCGGTTTTGGAGGTTTCGGCGGAGGCGGTGGAGCACAACAACAACGCCGTTACCGTGGTTCGGACCTACGTGTCAAGGTGAAACTGAACCTCAAGGAAATCTCTACCGGCGTGGAAAAGAAATTCAAACTGAAGAAATACGTGCCTTGTACCCACTGTCATGGTACGGGAGCCGAAGGTGACGGTGGTTCAGAGACCTGCCCGACTTGTAACGGCAGCGGCACGGTAATCCGTAACCAGCAAACCATACTCGGCACCATGCAAACAAGAACCACTTGTCCGACTTGTGGCGGTGAAGGCAAAATCATCAAAAACAAGTGTAAGGAATGTGCCGGTGAAGGTATTGTATACGGTGAAGAAGTAGTAACCGTAAAAATCCCGAAAGGTGTTGCAGAAGGTATGCAACTCTCTATGGGGGGAAAAGGAAATGCAGGCAAGCACAACGGTATGCCGGGTGACCTGCTGATTCTTGTAGAGGAAGAGCAAGACCCGAACCTGATACGCGACGAAAATGACTTGATTTACAATCTGCTCCTCAGCTTCCCGACAGCAGCCTTGGGTGGTGCGGTAGAAATTCCCACGATTGATGGAAAGGTGAAAGTAAAAATTGACTCAGGTACGCAACCGGGAAAAGTGCTCCGCCTGCGCGGCAAAGGTTTACCCAACGTGAACGGATACGGCACGGGAGATTTGCTGGTAAATGTCAGCGTATACGTACCCGAAACGCTGAGCAAGGATGAGAAGAGAGCATTGGAGGAGATGGAAGAATCGGATAACTTCAAGCCGAACACTTCGATTAAGGAGAAAATATTCAAGAAGTTCAAGAGCCTGTTCGACTGATAAAAAAATAGAGATAATAAAGAAGGCCTCCCAATATGCACTAAAATATCGGGAGGCTTTCCTATTATCTGATTACTGGATTAACAAATAATTCATCCATATACACCGGCGTATCTGCCTCAAAAGCAACTTTGAGATAGCGGGTATTGACATCTATACCTTCAAACAAGACTCCGTCAATCCAGGCATCATGCTTGGCATTCTGGAAGGAAGGAGTGTCTTTAATAGATAATAAACGATACGAGTCTCCATCTAGTGAAGCATATAAATAGACTTTCGAGGGCAGTCTAATACCTCCCGGCCTATAATTTAACATACGCAGTAAAACGTCATGGAGCTCCATTTCCTTTTGCAAATCAACCTGCAGCTCATGATATCCCTTATTAAAGATTATCCAACAAATGTCTCCGGTGTTTTCCTCAGCAATCAAGCCATCCAATAATGCCGATGGAGTCTTTTCGTCCCTTATCATCTCAGGTGTCGCACCATTAGCCAATTTATCAAGGAAAGAAGCTTCAAGCAATTTCCAATATCTCGTACCCCGCTTCCAATCCATATAGTTCTGAAAAGCACAATTGGACCAAATAGGTTGTCCTAACTGAAAAGATGACATCGGATTCTCAATGATGCCACAAAACATGAAAGAAACAATATTCTCCACTCCCGCTGCCGATGCTGCTGCTTGCTGAGAAAGTAAGCGTGAATAGGCAGCCGGAATCAAAGCGGAAGTACGGTCGTTAAGTCTATTTTCCCATGTGAATGTTTCACAATTTGCCCATAAAGCTATATCCAACCGATCATGAATAGTACGCAGTTTCTTCCAGTTTTCCTTTAAACGGACCAGAGGAAAATCCTCTCGTACACATCCAATCTCATCCTGGTATGCTATGATATCAACTTTCAACTTGGCTAACTGCTTCTCGTATTCCGAGCTATCAAGGTCAGAGTTCACAATACCATAAGGGGATATTAAAATTTTCTTATCCGGTGTCAATGCACGCGCCTGCTTGGTCAGAGCATTGACGGCAAGCACCGCATGCTCCGGAAATATCGGGCACAGACAATCCTCAACCGGCAAATACCATCCATAAAGCGCCTCATGCGTTCCATATATCGACGCCAATTCTTTCATCATGTCCAACTGTCTCTGCTTTACCACCGGGTCACGCAAATTGTCATCCTGATCTTTAGCCCATCCGGTACTCATAAAAACTTTCATCCCTAATCGGGCTGCCGCATCCATAATGGCATCCACCGGACTTTTCCTATTTGCAGGATATACCCACGGCATCAGTTTGGAAGGATAATATGCCTTTCCTTCATTGGCTACTGCCATAAAAACCAAGTATTCCATCCCCATATCTGATAACTCTCGTATCTTTTGTTCCCACAAATCCGGATCTGTATTGTCAAAATACCGAGGATTGGTATACTTATTACGTACATCCTGATATGCCAGATTTATCCATGTACCGGTGATTGGCTTTACCGACACATCCTTGCAATGGCCTGCTCCTGAGTACAACAAAAAGAGCAGTAGAACTATAGAACCGCTAAAATTTTTCATCTCATGCATATAAATATTTCTAATCAATTTGAATCTCATCCATAAACAAATAAGGCATTTTACCTTCACCTACATGCCCCTTGGGCAAAGCCATACTCCCCTTGACTACCAGCTTTACATAACGTGCATTTACAGGTGCAAATGTGACGTCATATTTTTCGATGCACCTTTTCTTCACATCCGCTTCTGCCGGAAATGCCTCATCTGCCACATTCACAAACTGCTCATTGTCATCCGAAATAAAGACTTGTAATCCAACGGGGCCCATAATCCATGCATCCATATAGGTCATGGCATTTATACTTAACCGGCTAATTTCAGTCTGCTGCTTCAAGTCAATAAGTACAGTCACATCTTCTCCTAAAAAGCCTAACCAGGCACCGGTAGAGAAATTATCATTCCCCGCCATTCCGTCCACCAATGTGGCAGCTCCTCCGAAAGTGTAATCGGGAGCCGGCTGCACCTGCGTCAATGTAACAGGAAGCAATGTGGCTTTATTAAAGGAAATAGTCTTCCTTATGCAGCTGTTTTTACTATCCGAACGGATAACTGTAGCACGAAAATCAGCAGAAGAGTCAATCGAGACGGGAACAGTATACCTTCTTGAAGTTTTTGATGGTTCTTTTCCATCCAATGTATAGTAAATAGGAGCATTGTCTATAGTGCTTAAAGTGACTGTCATGGCCTTTTTTTCAATATCCGGTGTGAAATCAGCCTTGATGTCATAAAGATGTTTGGCATAATTCCACCCGTTTCTTTGATACAAAGCCAGCAAATTTACAATCCGTTTTGTAAAATCACCATAGTCTTTCTTCTCTGGTTTTGTCCACTGAACTTCTGCCAATGCTGCCATACGGGGCAGCACCATATATTCCGCATGTGCGGCAGATGAAATGTATTCCGTCCAAAGGTTGGCTTGTACGCCGAGTATATGTTCAGCCTGCTCTGCCGTGAGCGCCTCCGTCGGTTCAAGACTATATACTTTTTCAACCGTCAGGCAACCACCGATAGACAACGGTTCGTTTTCGGTATCACCGGTCTGATAGAAGTCAAAATAGCAATGTGTATTGGGAGCCATGACTACGTTATGCCCCATTTTAGCTGCCTTAATTCCTCCGGCAGAGCTCCGCCAAGACATAACCGTGGCATTAGGAGCCACATCACCCTCCAAAATCTCATCCCAACCGATAATCTGCTTTCCACGGGCATTCAAGAATTTTTCAATGCGCTGCATGCAGTAACTCTGCAGACGGTCCTCTGCACTATGCTTTTCATCAGCTTTCAGTCCTTCGGCAATGATACGCCTCTGACATTTAGGACATTCTTTCCAACGTATACGAGGAGCCTCGTCTCCACCAATGTGAATGTATTTGAAAGGGAATATTTCTATTAATTCGGTCATCACATCTTCCAGAAACTGCATGGTTTTCTCATTTCCTATGCAAAGTACATCCTCAAAAACACCCCAATCAGGACATACTTCATAAGGGCCTCCCGTACACCCCAACTCGGGATAAGCCGCCAAAGCCGCCAACATGTGTCCGGGTAAATCTACCTCAGGAATGATATTTATATAGCGTTCTTCAGCATACCGGACCACTTCTTTTATTTGTTCCTGTGTATAGTAGCCACCATAACTCGTATTATCGTATTCACCACTTCCCAGATAACCGATTACAGTACGGTTGCGGACAGACCCTACTTCCACAAGTTTCGGATATTTCTTAATCTCAATACGCCATCCCTGATCATCGGTCAGATGCCAATGAAAAGTATTCATATTGTGCAATGCCAATAAATCTATATACTTTTTGACAAACTCCACAGTGAAGAAATGGCGCGCCACATCAAGATGCATACCACGATACACAAAACGAGGTTCGTCTTTCACGATACCGGTAGGCATCAGAGCCATCTTTTCACCGATTCCTATAGGAATGGATTTCCTCAAAGTCTGAATACCATAAAACACACCTTTTTCAGTCTGCCCCTCTATCAGAATACCTTTTGACGAAACAGAGAGTTGATAGCCTTCCTTATTACTTATCTGCGGGGTCAATGCCAATACAATAGCATTTTCCACTTTCTCACCTCCAGCCATTGCTTTTACCGGCAGTACGAAGCCAACAGACTGCCCGATATATTCGGACAAGAATTCCGCATTACGTCTTAGCTGCGGATTACTTTCCGGATAGACCACAACCACCTTATCGTCCAGCCGGAAGGGATTGTCCTGACTCAACTTAATCTCTTGCGGCAGAGGGACCACCGAATAGGATGCCGTCCCTTCACCATGAACATATACTGCAAATTCACATGCAGCAAACAATATCAGTAATCTCTTTATAAACATAAGCTGTATCAAAATAAATTATTATACTACTCAACCTTCTTTTCCGGTAGCTCCCAGCCCATGACTGTAGAAATAAACGGAATGATATTCATAGCCATCTTACGCTGCCCACTATAATTGGGATGCCAGACAGCTCCATAGTCCAACACTTCATTGAAGAGTCCTTCCTTTAGTTTCAACAAATAAATGTTCCTATCATTCATCCCGGAAACAGCCTCTTCGTAGAAAGTATAAACTGGAGCAGGAACAGTGCAACAATAGATACAAAGAATGGGAATCTGCCCATAATGCTGGCGTAATTGTTTTAATATCTGTGTATAGGCCTTTACAAACTCACTCCTATACGGCTGCGGTTCAAGAGAAAAATCGTTAGTTCCCAAATTAATGACTACCAAATCCGGACGATATGCTTTGAAATTCCATTGTTCAGCAGAACCTTCGTCAAAAGTTTGGAGCATCTTATCCTTCATCGTAATAGCCGAAACACGTACCGAATCACCATAATTACGGACAGCCCCCCGGCCAGAATGTGCAATCAGACTGTAATCTGCATCAAAATAACGTGCTATTATAGTAGAGAAAGAAAGATTACAGTTTTCCGTCTCCAATCTGAACGGTTCATTCCGGTCTTTCCCCTCCGCACCATAGCCACACGTCAGAGAGTTTCCTACAAACTCGATGTGACGGGTCCGGACTTCAGGCTCCTCCTGCAAATAGCCCGAAGCTGCCAAATGAAACTGATAGAGAGTGGTCTTTCCGAATTCACCCTCCGTGCGTTTCTGTATGCGCAGGCTATGGAGTCTACGACTTACTCCAGAAACGAAGTCAATCACAGTATCTGTGCCACAAGCTTTCACTACCGTATGCAGTTTGCCGTCGACAAAAACATTGTAATAGCTCGTCCCCGTCTCGGATAACCTTATAGAGAGTTTTCCTCCCGCAAAACGAGTCTCCAGATAAGTTCCTACCCAGTCAAAAGTCACTGAACCATCTTCTTGCACTTGGGTACGCCCTACATATCGTACGGCAGCATCACTTCCTTTAACTGTCCAGCTTGTATTTTGCGCATTCGCCCCCGGTAAACCACACAAGCTTGCACAGAAAACAAGTATCCATAAATGACAATATCTCATAAAAAAATCATTTCCAACGAATCACTGGACACGTTGTTTATAAACTCTACCAAAGCGGTCGGTCACCCGGACTTCAATATGTGCTCCGGCTTTTTTAGGAGTAGCCCGGAAGAGATGCTCCGTCTTTACCGGACTAATCCAGTCGTATTCAACTCTCTCCTTGTCCGCACAAATAGCTTTAGCCTCAGGATCGTATCCGGTAAAACGGCTCATTTCCCCCCTCCTCTTGCCATCCTCATACCACTCTACCTTCCACAAATAATCCCAGTTCCAAACATTAGCAATAATATCCAACGGATAATCATCACAACTTCCTATGGGATAAGTACGAAACTGATAATCATCAGGATAGCCGGCACTCTTATAACGCCATTTCACATCCGTCCCATCTACCTCGTAAACCCCATAACCGACCGGAGTGCCATCCATGCAAATATCAGCTTTCCACCAGATACCACATACGGCAGCCGTATTATGCTCCATCAAACTATCATTAAAACAGACATTCCAGTTGAAATGCGTATGTCCGGAAATAATATGAGCATTATATCCTTTCAACAGGTCGTACAGTCCGGAAGCATTGCTCGTCTCATCTTGTATCAAAGTATTCCACTTCAATTCCGGAGTAAGGCTTGTGGGGATATGGACAATGACAAACACAAGGCTCCCTTCGGGTACATATTTCAGGTCTTGCTCCATCCATGCAAAAGTACGTTCATTGATATAACCTATATATTGATAATCGCGATTTACATAAAAATTATTGTTCAACACAATATAATGCGCTTTACCTTTATTGAAAGAATAGTAGGTTGGACCAAAATAATTTTCAAAAGTCTGATATGAATATTCAAAAGTACGTCCGCCATAAGTCATATCATGATTACCGATGGTACGATAAACAGGAAAACCTAAAGAAGCAACCGTATCGATGTAGGACGGATATAGCGAAGGAGTATCACCGACAATATCACCACAATCTATTCCAAAAACGTCCCACTCCTTTGAATAAGGTTCGACAAACTGATGCATATCCTGCAAAAAACGAGGATATGCCTTCACATCCCTTTCAGAAGTCATTTGTACATCCGCTTGTACCAAAAACAAATGCTTCTCGTCATTCCGGGTGTTTCTTTTTAGCTCAAAATTATACTCGCTACGGGAAACATCCACTTTTTGAAAAAATAAAGGAATGGTCCGTTCCGCAGCAGGTACAAAACCAGCAGGAACAGTCAAATAGATAAAACGGGTATCTCTTTTCTTCTCAAGCATATAATCTCCCTGCCCATCGGTCAAAGTACAATCAATGCCGTCTGTAACAACTACTCCTGGCAATCCTTTGCCTTCACACAAAACCTTTCCATAAATGTCCTTTCCGAAAGAATCACAGGTATGGACTCCCAGAACAATTATAAAAAACAAATATTGTATATATTTCTTCATACTATAAAATGTCATTTAACTAAAGACAATGCTATCTTTTCTGATTCAGTTCCACAAATATCATAAGAAGTTACGGAATATGTACCAAGCTTCCCTTGAATATTCCATTTATATCTGCATACATTGTTATGGTCATATTGTACATTACCTATTAAAACGTCATCTCTATATACATGATATCCCATCACTCCCTTCTTTTCTTTCGCCGGTTTCCATTCAAGAATCACTTCATCTTTATTTTCATCAGTATATATCCTTAAATTCGAGACTGGCAAAGGAGATTCACAAATAGGCAGAGTCCCTTTCTGTACATATTCCACATATGAATTATGTATTAAGGGGTTCTTCAAAGCAGGGCTATAATAGTGGCTGTAGGCAAATGAAATAAATCCGGAGACATAGGGACGCAGCAAATCCATCTGAAGCTTTAAACGACCCAAAGGTGCAACTGTCCAGAAACGTTGGTCGAACATCTCGATATTTGCCCAAAAATGGATTTTAGGGAAAGAAGGTATAGCCTTTGACAAACTCTTAAACCATTCTGCTACCACATCAATGGTAAGCCAACCTGCTCCGACACAATCTTGAGGAGCAAAAATATCTCCGTCCTTAAAATGGGCCTTTGATAATATATACTGCCACATACGGGAACACTCTTCAGGGGTGCCTGCCTCACTATTCATGAAAGGAGACAGCAAGAAAGGCATATCTTCCGTATGTTGATGAAGAAAATCCAAATTCACATTAAGTGCATCTATCAGACAATCCAGATAAAATTGCTTTTTACAACAAGAATTGACAACCTCCCAAACCCAATACCAGCCATACATCGTATCAGAATACCTTTCTTTATAGCAATTTATCAGTTCTTCTGCAACTTTATTCCCTAGTTCCATCTGTCCCATTATCCATTTTGGAGTAAGAGAATCGACATCCCACCAGCCTTCATTAAAATTTAATCCTACAAAAACCTTAAATCCAGCTCGTTTTGCATTACGTAAGCAGTTCTCCAGCAAATCATCACTTCCGCTTTTTATGTCTGGAAGTTTTGAAGGATACACCGCTTCCGTTTTTCCTTCTTTAGAAGTATGGACCGTATGCATAAAAATCAAGAACTCCAAACCAGCCTCCTTCAAAGTCTTGAATTCTTCTTGCCAACGGATATCATTCCATTGTGTAACCAGATGAGGCTGTATAAATGAGCCTTTTATAAATAGGCTATCTCCAGCATTAACCTGCAAACAAACAGAAGTGATTAGAGATAAAAATATAAATATGTATTTATGCATTGTGGTATTCATAACTGTAAATAAGGAACTATCTCTCCAACTCTACATCTTCAAGATAGTTCCCGGGAGTGTGTTAAGTTAACATTTGAATATATTATTATTTATAACGTTGGGTATCCCACCAGACACGTACATTCATGCCATCGCCTTGTCCTTGGTTTAAACTAGATGCTGTAGCATTTTCTTTATTATCACGACGTTCTGCATCACAATAACGTATCTTCTTAATGAATTCACCATTGCCCGGATTGATAGCAGGATCATCACTTTGAGAAATTGGCATTAAAACGGGGTAACCAGTTCGACGACATTCAGCCCAGGCTTCAATCCCATTAGGATAAAGAGCCAGCCACTTCTGAGTAATGATTTTCTCCAATTTTTTCTCATCTGAATCCGTATTACTCCAAGCAACATTACCCGTAGTAAGATAAATCTCATCATTATCTGTGCTATATAAGCTGGCATCTACTCCATCACGTTCTTCTGCCAACGAAGCACGAATACCATTTTCATAATTGTTCTTTATATCTCCAGCACCACTCCATCCGCGTAAAGCAGCCTCGGCTTTCAACTGGCAAACTTCTGCATAGTTCATTACCTTAAATGGTAATGGCACTACGGTATTGCTCGGGGCGTTACCATCCATTCTATTGGCATTCCAGTCTGGAAATGCTTTCAATCCATATACACAAGAATTATTATCCGGAGAATTTGCTATGTAACCATCAACATCTGCAGCCAATAATTCTGCATCCGTACGCCCACTAGGAACACCCTGAAACTGCTCTCCTTTAAACGAAGGCTTGGGCGCTTTCTGATTGTTCTTATACCCTACCGTCTGTCCAAACCAAAGAGGCATACGAGGATCGGCTACTGTACTGGACTTTTTCAGAATATTCTCCATCGTCTTACTCATTGTAAAGCAATTCCAGTTACATATCATATAAAGAGGATGTCCCCAGCCACCAGCAGCAGTTATCCTCATATATGCATTATCATCATTACTTTCCATTACCCCTGATTGCAAAGCTGCCTCTCCTTCTGATTTTGCCTTATCCGGGTCGATATAAGAAAGCCGCAAAGCGTAACGTAAACGAAGTGAGTTTGCAAATTTTATCCATTTCTGGATATTACCGGCATACACCAAATCATTATTTTCTCCACAAGGTTCTTGACCCGCAAGATTTTGCTTCAATATATCGACAGCTTCCGTCAATTCATTGAATACATCATAATATATATTCTTTTGTACATCATATTTAGGAGAACTGCCCCCAAGCCCAGCTTCAGAATATGGAATATCACCAAAAGTATCTGTCATCCCTATTGTTCCATAAGCTACCGTTATTCTTACCATCTGACAGTAATTCGTATATGATGGCGTTTCCGCTGCCATCGCTTTTACTTCTTTCAAATGCTTCAATGTAGTATAATAAGGAGTCCAATATCCGGGTTCAGCCCATCCATCATTATATCCATATCTATCAGAAGTCCATCCTTGAACAGTATTTGTGAAATATTGGCAATACATTTGTGAATGCAGATTATCGCCTCGCTGATAGGGGGTAGCATCCAGATTAACCCCAGTTTCCTGAACAAAGGGTAAAATGTATGCCGGACTCACATTTACCAATGATGACGGGTCAGTATTCATTGATTCAAATCTGTCTGTGCACGCAGAGAGTGCACCTAATGCCAGACAGCCTATTAAAAATTTATTATATAATTTCATAATTATCCAATTTTAGAATTTGACATTTAATGAAAAACCAAACGAACGTGTTGGAGGCAATGAACCAAACTCAAATGCTTGAGCATAATCTTCACGGGAAAATGCAGATTCTGCATTTACAGGAGCATCCTTGTAGAAGTAGAATAAATCCCGCGCCACCGCAGATACTTTTACAGCCTTTAACGGAGTGTTCCTTAACCACAATTTAGGCAAGTTCCATCCTAATGAAAGTTCACGCATCTTTACGTAAGTTCCATCATACATAAAAGCTTCTGCAATACCTGTAGAACCACCAATGTTAGCATAGTATTCTTCAGCTGTCACCTGTTTCGTGTTTTCATGTCCCGTAGACTCGACAATACCTTTAACTACCATGCCATCACGTCCCTCCAGAGTTCTTTGTGAGTTACCGGTATAACAAGCATAATTATCTGTCATAGAAATAAAGTTTCCGCCATAACGTACATCAATCAGAGCACCGAATGTAATATCCTTCCATTGTAAAGTAGTACCTATGGAACCGGTCCATTTAGGAAGCATATTACCGATTACCTTATCCGTTTCTTTAATGGGAAAACCATTGTCATCAACTAAAATATTCCCATTAGCATCACGCTTAAAAGCGTTATTTGCTACAATGTCTCCAAACTTACCACCTTCTTCAACAACCACCGAAGCAATACGGGTCGATCCCAGAGTATAACGTTTCACAGATTCGTCTAATTCAACACATTCTGTACGGTTCAATCCCCAATTTAAATTCACATCCCATTTCCATGTTTTCGTCTGTATAGGGGTAGCAGAAATCATTAATTCATATCCATAACTTTTCATCTTTCCAGCGTTAATGATTTTCGAAGTATATCCTGAAGTTGCTGGTATATTAATAGACAAAATTTGATTTATAGTTGAAGAATTGTAATAAGTAAAATCAATTCCAAAACGATTTTTAAATAAACGGAAGTCAAATCCAACTTCATAAGAATTTGTCTCTTCCGGTTTCAAATCGCGAAGCGGATACGTATCTGGTAATTTCATTTCAAGAACAGAACCACCATTAACCATACTGCTGAATGAACTATACACATAGTCCAATCTGTAAGGACTGGTATCATTTCCTACTTTAGCCCAAGAACCACGTACCTTCAAATAATCAACAAACTCTGGCAGTTTCACCATTTCCGAAACAATGCCACTCAAACTTACTGAAGGATAAAAGTAGGACCAATTAGACGATGGAAGCGTAGAAGACCAGTCATTACGTCCTGTAACATCTACATATACCATGCTTTTATAACCAACACTTACATTTCCAAAAACAGACTGAATCTCCTTTTTTGAATAACTCTCAGAAGCCAACCTTCTTTCTCCATTCCCCATATAAATAAATCCTGGTATTTGGAAATTACCTGCATCCCCAACCAACCCCTCATAAGTTGTATTATAAATAGCAGTACCCAAATTGGCCGTTACAGAAAAATCTCCTAATGTTTTATTAAAATTCAGCATCAAATCAGCATTGAACTCTTGATTAGTAGATTGGACATGAGCATATTGGGAAGTTGCATTAGAGCCATCACTCAAATATATGGCATAGACTTTTCTCTTATCATTATACCAATCCATACCAATGCGTCCCGTCAAATTTAAATAGTCAGTAATACGAAGAGATGCACGAATTTGTCCCAACAAACGATTGCGTTGATTGGTATTTCCATTTTCAGGCATAATTAATCCATAAGGATTACTATAATTTTCTGCTGGCCCTGACCAGTTAATGACCTTATTATTACTGTTAATAATATTTGTACTCAGATCTGACAAACGAATACCACGAGGCAAATTAACAAGCTGTGTCATTGTACCATATTCACCTTGGGCAGGAGCATTGTTTACCTTCTCCCGCATAAAATTTATCTTGGCCCCAATGGTTAAAAATTTATTCTTGAATTCAGTATTCAAATCATAATATTGACGGTTTATAGAGTGATTCGGAGTAATACCATCATTTCTCGAATCTGTAAATGAAAATCTACCCGTAAGGTTTTCACTTCCTGCAGAAGCTGTTACTGTATTGGAATACTGAACACCGGTATCGTAAAATGCTTTTATGTAATCTTCCTGAGGCAGTAAAGCATAATCACCATAATTAGTATCACCATATATTGCATTACGCCAGTTGGTTACCATCTGCCCTTCCATTTTAGGCCCCCAACTTCCTCTGGCTGCAGTACTAAAATTACCTCCAGAACCCTGGCCATAAATATTCTGATAGTCATAAGTATTATAAACGGAACTAAACTCAAAATTACCATTATATTCTATTTCCAAAGGTTGCCCTTGTTTACCTTTTTTAGTAGTTACAATAATTGCACCACTCTGAGCTCTGGAACCATACAGTGCTGCAGCATTTGCTCCTTTCAATACAGAAATACTCTCTATATCTTCCGGATTAATTTGCGAGGCAGCTCCATATCTATCCACACCACCATACTCATTGGCAGCTTCCTGAACTCCATCATTAATGGGCACACCATCCACCACCCACAAAGGTTGGTTATTACCGCTAAGAGAATTTAGGCCACGCATAATAATACGGGTTGACCCTCCCATCCCCGTACCAGATTGAGCAATTTGCACACCAGCTATTTTACCTTGCAGCATGTTAGCAACACTAATAGATTTGTTCTCTATCAAAGCATCCGTCTTCACTTCCTGCATAGCATATCCCAATGCTTTCTTCTCGCGCTTTATACCTAAAGCTGTCACCACAACCTCATTCAATTGTTCTGCTTCAGGCTCCATTGTAATACGTAAATCAGATTTCTCCCCCACTTGTATAACAACATTTTTATAGCCAATAAAAGAAATGATTAAAGTAGCATCTTGATTGGGTAAAGCTAAACTAAAAAATCCATCCGAATTAGAGATTGTTCCGGCTGTAGTTCCTTTCACTACGATGTTAGCTCCAGGAATAGGTTCTCCCATTTCATCTAAAATAGTTCCTTTTACCACCTTCTTGTCCTGCTGCTGGACATCAAGCGCTTTGTTTAGTGGCGTATCTGCATAAGCATTAATACCACCAATGCAAAATAATCCACAGAAAAGGATTGTTACAGTTTTTTTCACCATCCTTTCATGTCTCAAATTGTTTTTCATAAGCTCATTAGTTTAATTAATAATTCCAATATATCATCACTTTTTACTTAGGTCTTCTAAAACTTGCCAACATTGGTACAATCCTCTTGGCACATGAAAACATCCTTTCCATTTACCACCTTTCAATGGTAATAATACTTCTCCCCTACGATTCAAATATCCAAACCATTCCGGATATTCAGAATCTTTGAAATGACTCCAAGTATAATCATGCACTTTTTCAAACCATTCCAAGCATTTTTCATCACCAGTCAACTGATAACCTTTCAACATGGAAATCAATGTCTCGATATGAACCCACCACAACTTCTGATCCCACTCCAGCTGCTGTGGAGGGAATCCCTTGCGGTCCATAAAATAAAAAATACCACCATATTCTTTGTCCCAACCATATTCGGCCATCGTCAAGGTAATATCCTTGGCTTTTTTAACCAACTCAGGACGATTTAAGCGCTTACCTAAATCCATAATAAACCACATGGCTTCAATATCATGCCCAGGAGTAACCTGACGTCCTTCAAACGAATCAGAAAGTTTTCCATCAGTAAGAACATTTTCCACAATAATCCCCCCTAATTCCGGACGATAAAAAACTTCCATCACTTCATGAATGCAAGTATCGATTGTCTCCATTAAAAAATTCTCACTCAAAAGATGTTCGATTTCTAAAGACAGATTACAAAGAATCATTGGCAGAGCAAACCCCTTTAGATTACGAGTTCCCAAATGAAGTTTATTCCATTTACCTTTAGGGTTACCCACTTTCGATAATACAATGTTAAAAGTTCTTTTGGCAATATCTGCATATTCCTGGTTGCCAGTAGCCAGACTTAGTTGTCCAAAAGCCATTGTAGCAAAAGTGTAGGAGAAAATATTATAAGGCTCCACCAAAGGATTCCCATTCCGATCTAAAGAAAAATACCAATTATAGTTACCATCATGCCCATATTTTTTCAAGAATTCACCTCCTTGAATCGCACAATCAAGCCATTCTTTACGTTTTTCCACTTTATTGTAAAGCATTGAAAACATCCAAACTTGGCGGCCTTGCAACCAGATGAATTTATCCGTATCAAATACTTCACCATCACGATTCAGACAAGTATAGTAACCGCCCCATTCAAGATCTTGCGAATGAGATAACCAAAAAGGGAGTACACTATCGAAAAGCTCACTTTTGTATTGCTTTGCTAATTGTTTAAATTCCATAATTTATAATTTAAATAAGGTCAATTATTTTTCCATCCAATAACGTTCTATTTCTTCCAAAGATTTACCAGTAGTCTCAGGAATCAATTTCCACACAATCAGAATATAAGGCACACACATTACAGCAAACAAAAGGAATGTTCCAGCAGGAGTAAGGTTCTGAAGCATCCACGGCGTAAGCTGTCCAACAAGATAAGTTCCTACCCACAAAGCAAATCCAGCAATAGACATAGCTATTCCACGAACACGGATAGGGTACATTTCCGAGAGCAGCACAAAAATGACTGCACAAATAGAGATAGCACAACAAAAAACATAAAACAAGAAAAAGAATAACAAGAAACCGTTTGGTAAATCAAAAGTCCTCGCAAAACGGAAATAAAATCCTATTAACAACAAGGAAATAACCATACCAGAAACTCCATAATATACAAGCTTTTTGCGGCCTACTTTATCAATAATAAAGACCGCAATGATTGTAGTTACTGCATTAACGATACCTACCAATACTTGGCTGAACAAAGCATCTCCTCCTGACAAACCCGCCTCTTCAAAAATAGAAGGCCCATAATAAAGAACAGCATTTACTCCCATAAATTGCCCAAGGATAGCAATAGCAGCACCTATCAATACAGCTTTAGAGATTCCCGGCTGTAATAGAAGCTTCCATTCGGACTTGGACTCTGATTGAATAACAGATTTTGTTTCTTGCAGTTGTCCTGCAGCCTCATGCTCAGAGAGATATATTTTCCGGAAAATACTTCGCGCCAAACCATCGCGCCCTTTCAAAACCAACCAACGAGGACTTTCTGGAATGAAAAAGATAATAAAGAAAAATAATAATGATGGAATACTGGAAAAACCCAACATACCTCTCCACACTTCCGAAACAAAAATTCTATGTACCCAATCAGCACCTAAGGTAATCCCGCTTTGAGAAAAATGAAGTAACTGGAAGTTTGCCAGATATGCACCTAAAAATCCGATAGTAACAGCCAGTTGGTACAAAGAAACCAACCTTCCTCGATATTGGGCTATTGAGACTTCCGATATATATAATGGAGACACAATAGAAACAATTCCGATACCAATTCCTCCCAATATACGTGCAAAAACCAACTGCTCAAAAGAATCAATGAAGGCGCACCCGATACCCGACACCGAAAAAAAGACAGCAGCAATTAACATCGTCATCTTACGGCCCCACATGTCACTCAGTTTACCCGCAAACAGTACACCAATTATAGAACCAATTAAAGCACATCCCACAAACCAGCCCACTTGAATCTCATCCAATCCGAATTGGGCTGTAACCTGAGATATAGTACCGGAAATGACCGCGGCATCATATCCAAACAAGAAACCGCCTATAGCAGCCACAACAGACAAGAACGTCAAATAAGAAAAATTTACATCTGATTTCATACCTATTACATCTTTATTTACTACCTGATTTCAAAATATTCTTTATATCTATCATATAAATGCCCTGCTTGCAAATAGGCTGATTGAGGACTCATGAAATGAGAAAATTCAAAAGTAATAGCCTTGTCATAGCCAGCACGTTTAGCCGCTTCCAATTTCATCCGGAGTTTATCAAACTTAATGGGTAAGAAACGAATAGGCATATCCCGATCAAATGTCTCTGCATTAGTCCAACATTGCATACCGTACTTATCCGCCAAATGCTTATTTACTGTAAAAAATGCATCTAATTCATCGTAATCGATATGTCCGTCCTGAAAAGCACAAGCATCTACTACATCATGAATGCCATCAAATATTTCATTCCACTCTCTTTCATGCTCTTCTACAGAAACAGCATCTGCTTTCGTTATCTTATCTCCACTTACCATTACCGCTTTCTTCCCATCAATCCATGGAGATATAAAAGTAGGTAAACCACCAGAGACATCTTTACATTGCTTACCCATGGAATAAAATGCATCAATGGCTCCTTTGGTCTTACGACTAATCTCACCGCTAATGTACCATCCACCAAAACTTTTATAGCGTTCACCATACTGATGCCAAACCTCATCAATAACATATTTATTATCTTCAATTTCCCAACTTAAATCACCAGTGTCCCAATAACGTCCGGAATCATACAAACCGAAATAAAATTTCATATCATATTTAGCTGCCAAACTCAAAAACATATCTACTAAATCAATGGAAGGCATATAACACCCTTTCTTCAGTAAATACTTGGAAGGATAAGTAATAAATTTCCGATATCCAGAACGTATCAGGATAACTGCATCAATACCAATCCCTTTCATATGTTGAAAGTCCAAATCCCATTCTTTCATTCCCCAATTTTGATGAGGAATATCATGCGAAATTTCATCTAGAAAAGTTCCGGTTATTTTCAACCCATTATTCTTTGGAACAATCAAGGTATCTCCCAAGTCAGTTCCTGATATAGGAAATAGGCACCCCTCTTTGTTTGATGCAGTACTCAAAAAGGAAGGAGCTGCAAACAGTGAAGCTCCGGCTAATACTGACTTTTTCAAGAAATCTCTTCGGTCATTTGTTTTCATTTGTTGTAGGTCTTTCTTAGTATTCTTCTATTTAATCTGCCACAAATATAGATATATTTATTAATTAGACAATATTTAATAAAAGATTTTATTATATTAAACTCAGTAATTAACCTTTTTAATTAATATAAGATAAATAAATAATAAAATAAAGGGGAATATATTATAAAACCACATGCAAATAAGAGTAGTTACCAAATAATTTTAATATCTTTGGCAAGGATACACAAAGCAACCATTATGAAGCAAGAATTATTAAAAGAAATAGAAATGGGGAGCAAAAATGCTCTGCTAAAAAAGAAAATCATTACACATTATATATATAATGGTAGTTCCACTATTACTGATTTATCCAAAGAGCTGGATTTAAGTGTGCCTACAGTAACCAAATTTATCAGCGAAATGTGCGATGATGGCTATATTAATGATTACGGAAAGCTAGAAACTAGTGGAGGACGTCATCCCAGCCTCTATGGACTCAATCCTAAATCCGGTTACTTTATAGGAGTAGACATCAAAAAGTTTGCCATTAACATTGGACTTATTAATTTCAAGGGTGATATGGTAGAACTGAAAATGAATATCCCATATAAGTTTGAAAATACCCAGGAAGCCTTGGAGAAACTATGTAAACTCATCAGTAATTTTACAAAGAAAGCAGGAATCAATCCAGAAAAGGTATTAAACATTTGTATCAATATATCAGGGCGAGTTAATCCTGAATCAGGTTACAGCTTCAGCATGTTTAACTTTTCCGAACTTCCGTTAGCAGAAGTATTAGCCAAGAAAATCGGATATTCCGTTTGTATAGATAATGACACTCGTGCCATGACTTATGGAGAATATATGCAAGGATGTGTCAAAGGAGAAAAGAATATCATCTTTGTAAATATAAGTTGGGGACTTGGCATTGGAATCATTATAGATGGAAAAGTTTATACCGGTAAATCTGGATTTTCTGGAGAATTCGGACATGTCAATGTATTCGACAATGAGATTCTATGCCACTGTGGCAAAAAAGGATGCTTGGAAACAGAAGCATCCGGTTCTGCTTTGCATCGTATTTTGTTGGAACGTATCAACAACGGAGAATGTTCCATATTATCCAGTCGTATAGCCACTAAAGAAGACCCACTCACACTGGACGAAATTATTGCAGCAGTAAACCAAGAAGATTTACTCTGTATTGAAATTGTGGAAGAAATTGGCCAAAAGTTAGGAAAACAAATTGCAGGATTAATCAATCTATTCAATCCTGAACTGGTAATTATAGGAGGAACACTGTCATTGACTGGGGATTACATTACACAGCCTATAAAAACCTCTGTGAGAAAATATTCTCTGAATCTAGTAAACAAAGATTCGGTTATTATAACTTCCAAACTAAAAGACAAGGCGGGTATTGTAGGGGCATGTATGCTTGCACGAAGCAGGATGTTTGAGAGCTAAAGTTCCAACATCCGCTTCATAAAAGCCTTTATTCCTTCTGCATCAGAAGTCTGAGGAGCCCACGAAGCCAAATCCTCTGAGGGTAGAGGCTGATATGGGCCTTTTTTAATTTCAAAAATAACGGTACCTGACTCCAAGGCAATAATACTATGCCATGTATTAGAAGGAATTTCCAGACCATATTTACCTTCCGAAGGATTGAGGCATACCTTATCTGTTACATTACCGGCATCATCATAAAAAAATGCCAGCAGACTTCCACGCAAAACCAGATAAGTTTCTTCCTTATCTGTATGACGGTGAGGAGGAAGATAAGTTCCCGGTTCCAAAGCATTCAGCAACCGATGAATAGGAGCATCCATAGACGCATGAAAATTATAATTCATACGTAAACGAGAATTCTCCTTAGCTTGTGAGGTAACGGTATCCAGCAGTTCTTCTGTAATCAGCTTCATCATAACTTCAGCAATTGGGCAAACTTGGCAGGAAGTTCTGCTTTGCCCGCCTCAATAGACAAACTTTTTCCTTCATTATCTACTAATATAGCAGCCTTCTGCAAGGAAGCCAATGAGGCAACTTCCGACACATTACCGGCAACAAACAAACATCCGGAAAAAAGAGGAGTAATCACCTTCCGGGTATGCCCTTTCCATTTTACAAACACAGCCTGCATCGGGCAATATGTAGTATATCCCGCAGCATTCAAACGCTGCATCAACTTATGTTCAGACTTGGGTGCTGTGTACAATGCATGCCAGCACATCATATCATTATCCGTCATCATATTGTTTGCTTTTTCCATCCCTTTAATAAATCTTTTACAAATAATATCCATCCCACACTGCCGACACCTGCCAAGAACATGAAGCCGATCAAAATCATCAATTTATTGGGCTTTGCAGGCTTCAAAGGTACCGTAGCCGGCTGAACAACCGTATATACCGGTGTAATCTCCTGTACCTTAGCTCTTGCCATCTGCAATTGTTGAGACACTTGTGTATATACTTGATAGGCTAAATTCATTTCATTCTGTAAACGCTCTTGCTCTGCGCGATAACTCAGCAATATTATATTCTGGTTTGCATCTACAAAATTTGCGTATTTCTTCTGGGCAGACTCATAACTGGCCTTTACTTCTCCATAAAGTTTTTCGGTAAATGCCAAATCATGACGAGCCTTATTAGTCCGATAATCTGTGATGTAGTTCTGCAGGCAATGCATCACGGTATCCGTCAGCGAAGCAGATATCAAAGGATCCTGCATAGTAACAGACAAGGTTGTCACACCTGTCTTTTTGTCTACGGAAACAGAGATACGTTTACTTAAAGCATCTGCAATGGCAGACTCATCTTTAGTAAGACGAAAAGGATCCAGCTTTGCATCCCCCTCTTCCGGTTCATCCTTAAACAAAGACAATGTCCATCCCAACACCTTAAAAGGAGCGGAGAAAATTGCACTCCACCAAGGAGAACGCTGTTCTTCTTTCAAATAAGCATATAAAGTCGTGTCTACTTTTGCTTTCTGATCCTTGACTTTAACATCGAACAGTTCAATCAGAAAAGGAGTAGAACTTACAATATCAGGATAAAGTTCGGGTGACAAAGCATCTTCACCAGAAGAAGTACCCAAATTGATACCCGCCATGGCTGCAAGGGCTCCCATACTTCCGCCACCAGATTTGCCACCACTCTCTGGAGCCAACGTCACACTTGTAGAGTACTCCTTAGGAATACTAAATGCAACAACCAGTCCAACAAGGGCAGCGATACCACACGCCTTAAAAACCAATTTGCGACTAGCCCATACTTTCTGGGCCAGTTCTATCAAATCTATTTCTTGTTCCTCTGGTTGTGGAGAAGTTATGTTTTGTATTCTTTCTTCGCTCATAATTCAAATTACTTAAAGAGATTAACCATAGTCGCAATCATCGCTGCAATAGAAGCTGTCGTACTTCCCATTCCCAGAATTTCAGCAGTAGTCATCTTCTTTTTCTGTTCTTTACTTGGAACAATTATTTCACAACCAGGTTCAATGGCTTTCTTGTTTCCTGCTCTTAAACGAGAAACTGTACCATTCATGTATATTACATAGACCTTGCGTTTCTTGGCGTCATTACCAAAGCCACCAGCCTGGTTGATGTAATATTTCAAGCTTTCACCCTTTTTATATAAAACTGTATTCGGATACATTACAGCACCGTTGATTTTCACTGTACTTACGTACTCCGGAACAAATAATACATCTCCCTCGCGAAGCACCATATCAGCATCTGAACCAGGATTTTTCAAGGCCTCTCCCAGATTTATACCTACAGAATAGGTATCGGACAAATCCAATCTTTTTACAGATATGGAATCTCCGCCTCCCGCTTGCGCCATACGCAGAGCATCTTCCTTACGGCGGAATTCTTCTTCGGTCATCCTACGTATAAGACGCGCTCCTTTTATATAAGCATCGGGAGTTACTCCACCAGCCTTAGCTATCAAGTCACTCAAACGTTCATTCTTTTTCGATAGTGCATAATTACCGCTAAAAAGGACTTCTCCGCCCACCATAACATTCTGTTGTTTAAAATAGGACGGACTCTTACGAACATAAATTTCATCAAAAGGCTCAAGATGGAAATCCTGGCTTCCTTCTCCCACCAATAAGCCATCTTTCAAATCAAAAGAGAAATTCTGGCCTACTGTAGTACTGAAAGATGTACTCTTCGGATCTTTCATGCGCCGTGCAACTTCAACCTTTGTTGTAGCCGCCGCCTCCAACAAGCCACCAGCCTGCAACACCAAATCCTCTACTGTCATTTTATCAGAATAAAGATATGTACCCGGATTGGCAACTTCACCATGAATGGTAAGTGTAGCTTCTTCCTTCAAGTCATGAATACTTGGAATATATAAAATGTCATTCTTCTGCAAAGGAATATCTGCAGCCGTCCCGTTCAGCAAACCTTTCACATCTACTTGTATAACCTCATGCGACAAGTCTTCAAGTTCACGATCGATTATAGCACGGTTTAAGAATGCATCTCCGCGAAGTCCTTCCGCTTTCTTAATCAGCTGCTTCACTGTATTCATCGTACCGTCCAACTGATACAAACCTTCACGATATACAGCACCGCGGACTTCCACACGATTCTCAAAACGCTGTAAAACGGAATCAACCGTTATCTTATCACCGTCATCTACGCGGAATACGGAATAATCCATCTCATCCACATTATAAATTTGATGCTCACGTCCACTTTTACGGATTATACGTAATGCTTTCTTATAAGCATCACCCGTAAAACCACCTGAATACTTCAATAATGTACCTACGGTTTCAGTGGGTTTCATTTCATAAAACATCGGACGTTTTACCTTACCTAATATCTGTACCAGTGACTGGTAAGGATCCACAAGAATTACATCACCATCCTGCAGACGGATGTCATCCTTCATTTTTCCTTTCATAAGTAAATCATAAACATCCAAATCCGCTATTGTATTTCCATTGCGAATCACTTTAATACTGCGCAAACTACCAATCGGGTTCACACCACCTGCACGATATAAAGCATGAAATACGGAAGCAAATGATGAGAGGGTATAAGTTCCGGGCACCACAACTTCACCCATAACGTTTACTTGAATAGAACGTATTTCTCCTAATGTCAGTTTAACTTGGGTAGACGGAACATTTCCGGTTACTCCAGAATATATTCTGGCAAATTCTTGTTTCAAATAATTATTGGCTTCCTTTACAGTTTTGCCACTCAGATAAACCGGTCCTAAATTATTCACAAGAATACTTCCTTCCGGAGAGATTGTTTGTCGAATCGTTGTTTCAGAAGCTCCCCACACATCAATAATCACCTCGTCACCAGGCCCCAGACGATAATTCTCGGGAGTAGCAACATTCACATTGGGTTCGAAAGTCAAATTATCGTTAGTAAAAATATTATGACCATAAATTTGCGAAGTCGGATCCTCTGTTTCCTTCTCTTGAGACAAGGAACGATTATCCATCATTTGTAAAGAATCCCCTGCAACATCCGTTTGTCTGGCAGAATAAGTTTCCGAGGTTGTACGCAGCCCTTTGACTACGCCACTCATTTCACCACGTTGACGAGAACGCTTCTCATCTTGGGTATTGCTCTGCGGACTTCCAGATTTAGAGTTTTCATACTTTTTCTGAATTCTTTCAACTTGTTCCTTTGTCACTCCCCGCCGCATTAATTCAGTAGTAATCTGCTTTTGATTTTTGCCCATCTGCTGAGCGCTTTTTACATACTGAACAACCTGATCATCTGACATCTGCTGAGCAAAAGCTACCCCTGACAAAGTAAATACCAAAAAGAATAGTGTTATTAATCTACGCATAAGATATTCTGATTAATCTTTTGAGTTCTTGTAATAAATATAAATCGGGCACAAAGGTAATATATTATTTTTATAATATACATTTATTCCACCTCTAAGTTTCAGAAAAAGCATTAAAAAGCTGTCACTTTCACGTCTTTTCATTGGGTAGAAGAAAGCGGGAAAATTGGCACTATTTTTTTCATTAGTCCAATCAAAATAGCCTTTTTTTCAGTATAACTATATTGCACCAAGGCCAGCACTTCTTCCCGCACATGTTCATAATCATCAACAGATGCCTTTTCACGCTTTATCTTTTCACTGATTACAGAATCCAAAAGTCCATCCCCAGGCCCTCCCACAATGTACACTTCTCCCCCATCCCCCATGACTCCCACTTCCAGGGTGAGCATACAAGCTTCAGACAAAGTAATCAAACAATGAGTATTCGTCGGATACACCTCACCCAAACGTACTATGAACATATCAGTTTCCCCTTTGTCGCGTTTCAACCTGCAATCAGATGACTGCACATATATTTCCGCCACACGCTTACTATATTCCATAGCATTTTCCGGATGACGTGCATTAGCAGCAGATATCATAACCATACGGGACACTCTATACTTTACCGCCAAGTCCGCAATATTCACTGTCCCCGATATATTCGTTTGAATTGCCTCCGACACAAAATCATCCATCAGTTGTACATGCTTATAAGCAGCAGAATGAAAAACAAGTTGAGGACGTGTTTCTTCAAATATAGCCTCCATACGCGTACGGTTAGCAACATCTGCAACCAATACACGGACCTCCAGATTCTTCCAATGATCAGACAATTCCAACTGTACATCATACAATGGGGATTCTGCCTGATCTACCAGAATCAACTGATAAGGATTCAGTGTAGCCAACTGGCGGACGATTTCCCTTCCTACAGCTCCCGCCGCTCCCGTAACCATTACTCTACGCCCCTCGATATGGGCCGTAATTTTACGCACGTCAACTTGTACCGGTTCTCTACGGAGCCAATCTTCTATTTGAATGTCCTTTATCAGTCCATCGTCCATACAATCGCTTAAGGGAGGAACGGTCATTACATGAATATCATGAGAGAACAGTTTATCCAGCATTCCGGAATTTTCCAAATCCGACACCTTGCTTGGAGAGATAATGATTGTATCCACTTTCTTTTTCTTTAGACGGTCAAACAGTTGCTCATCATTGGGATATACCCTGCATCCCATCGTATGTTTACCTATCATATCAGGTTCGTCCGAAATAAAGCCACACAGGCGATAATGATTATTACGACTAACTCTCAAGGATTTTGCAACATTGACTCCAGTCCCATGGAATCCATAAATAAAAACATTCACGCAATGACGTGCATCAAAAGCAATAGCTTCATAAAGCATCTTCACAGCAATGCGCATACAAGCCATCAGAGAGAAGGTGAACATATATGCCATAAACAGAATGCTGTTCGGCAAAGTTTCTCCAAGCCCCGAAACAGACCAACAGTAATTCCCTAAAAACAGTACAGCATAGCTTATCGTAAGACTCCAAAACACACGATAAATATCCACAAAAGAGGAAAAACGGATAACACCCACATAAGTACGGAGAATATGAAAGAAACAGACATTACACAAGACAGCCAAAATGGTCAGCCATACATACAAAGAAATTTCATAAGATACGGACGAAAGCCTATATTGCAAAAAACATGCAGAAAGCATGGAAATCACAACGATAATTACATCTACCAACAACACCGTCCATTTGGACGCTATGCGTGAAGAAAGATATTTATAATAGATTCTTAAATTCATAATCAGTATCAGACTTATTTGCTATAGGACCTACGACAAAGATGCTTCTTTTCGTTTTATTATCCAATTTTTATGGCAATAAAGTTCAGGACATTCAAATAGAAAATTATCCCACTAAAATATTTCTAAAAAAAACAGAGATTCTTTTTGCCTTTTCAAATAAAGATGTACCTTTGCACCCCGTAAACAAAAGCTTATTGCCGCTATAGCTCAGTTGGTAGAGCAACGCATTCGTAACGCGTAGGTCGCCAGTTCAAGTCTGGCTAGCGGCTCGATATTCAAGCACTGATTATCTGGAATAATCAGTGCTTTTTCTTTTCAAGAATTGTTAGAATAAAAAACGCTCTTCTACGAATATATTTGCATAAAACACAATGCCCTTCCAAACAGTTTAATCCATAGCCGCATAATTATCCCAAAGCAAGTAAAGCTAGTTTAAAACAGCACCATCTGATTACAATGATAACTTGAAACATATAGGCACATTATTAAAAACATAATACACCTTATATTATACATAGTAATTCCCAATATTTGCGGCAACTTTTCAATAACCCGATTTTTCAATCTTAAATAAAGGATTGAGGTGATTGAAGAACACAAGCCAAAATCAAAAGGCTACCATAGGTTTCTATAACATACTATAAAAAAATGGAAAGAATCAAGTTATTTACAGCGGCTTTGCTGCTGGCGGCTATATCCGCAGGAAATGATGTGTGGGCGCTTTCCGATTCAAGAAAGAAAGACACGCGTCCGGTAGAATCACCCCAATTCTTCAGTGGAAACGCCAACCCGCTGTTGGATTTCATTTTTGTGGCCGACCCGACATCGGTGGAATACAACGGAAGGCTCTATGTGTATGGAACCAATGACACCCAGCAACTGGACAGTGTGGGAAAAGACGGCAAAAACACATACCAATACATCCCATTCACTGGTCATGCTGTCCACCGATGACATGGTAAATTGGACTTATCACGGACTGATTGACGTAAAGGCCCTCTCGCCATGGGGTATAGCCTCATGGGCGCCATCCATCGTATCGCGGGTGGAATCGGACGGTAAGACGTATGCTGGTGAGCCAGTTCACCCAAGGATTAGGCCACTGCAGGGCTCCTTTCGACCCGGGTGCCGTGATAGATGACGAAGGTACAGGATGGTTGTCATTCGGCGGAGGCGGAAAGGGGGAAGTCGGCACCGACTACATGCCCGAAGATGCCCGCATTGTCCACTTGGGCAAAGACCTGATTAGTCTGGACAGCGAGATAGTAGAGACAAAAGCTCCCTATCGTACATGACTTCGCACACGCCGCTCGACACCGACAACTGGCAGTATGTGGACAACTATTTCAAGAATCCCGGAGACTATTCATATGATAAGCACTACGCATTCGACCATCACTACAGATTCTCTCTGAAAAAAGCATGCTCCGACTATGTAGTTTCCAATAAAAAATGTATCTTGCGGAGATTTATTAAATACGATATGAACATGAAACCCTATCTAATCCCCTTCTTTGCAACTGTTGCACTGACCGCAACCGCTCAACAAAAAAACGAGATTACCAGCGTCCTCGAAATACTGGATGTAACCAACGGTAACCGGACCGTCGTAAAAGAATTTCCCTACCGGATTGAAGCTCCCAATTGGACGCCCGACGGGCAATGGCTGCTATACAACAGCGAAGGAAAGCTTTACCGCCTTTCCCCCACCTCGCCTGCCGAACCGGAACTGATAAACACCGGATTTGCCCAAAACTGCAACAACGACCACGTCCTCTCGACCGACGGACAGCAGATAGCCATCAGCCACGGGACGAAAGAAGACTATAAATCGCGCATTTATACACTTCCCATCACGGGCGGCACTCCCCGTTTAATAACACCTATGGCTCCCAGCTACCTCCACGGTTGGAGCCCCGACGGCAAAGAGCTTGCCTATTGCGCCGAACGAAACGGCAACTATGACGTCTATACCATCCCGGCGGAAGGAGGTGAAGAAACCCGCCTGACCACTGCCGAAGGTCTGGATGACGGACCGGAATATTCCCCCTGCGGACAATACATCTGGTTCAATTCCGTACGCACCGGACTCATGCAAGTCTGGCGCATGAAGGCAGACGGCTCCGAACAGACCCAGATGACCTTTGACGAAACCCGTAACTCCTGGTTCCCCCACATCTCCCCTGACGGAAAATCCGTTGTATTCATCACCTACTACAAAGGTGACCTGGAACCGGGAGAGCACCTGGCAAACAAGAACGTAGAGCTGCGCCTAATGCCCGCAAACGGTGGAGAGCCCAAGACATTGTTAAAGCTTTTCGGCGGACAAGGCACCATCAATGTCAACTCATGGGCACCGGACAGCAAACGTATAGCCTTTGTCAGCTATCGAATTAACTGATATGACTTGATGGTTTTCACTCCATTTTTTACTAACTTTGCCCGACTAAAGATGCAGTAAAACAAAATGGAAAAGAAGAAAATCATTATCGGAACATTCGTCGCACTGATTCTTATTGGAGCAGCTTGTGTAGGAACAGTATACTACTATCTGTTTGCCCCGCAATTCCATCCGAAAAAGACAGTCTATATCTATATAGACCGCGACGACACCGCCGACTCCATATATAATAAGGTGGAACAACAAGGCCATCCTCGAAGCTTCACCGGCTTCCGCTGGATGGCCCAATACAAGAAATATTCCGAAAATATACACACCGGACGCTACGCCATCCGGCCGGGGGAAAACGTATATCACGTATTCAGCCGTCTGTACCGCGGATATCAAGAACCTACGAACCTCACCGTCGGCAGCGTACGCACACTGGACCGGCTGGCACGCAGCGTAGGCAAACAGCTCATGATAGACTCCACCGAAATAGCCGGATTGATGAACGACTCCGCATTCCAACAAAAACTGGGATACAACAAAGAGACCCTGCCCTGCCTCTTCATCCCCGAAACCTACCAAGTCTATTGGGACATGAGTGCAGAAGAGTTCTTCGAAAGAATGCAAAAAGAGCACCAGAAGTTCTGGAACCAGGAACGCTTAGACAAAGCCACCGCCATCGGAATGACCCCGACGGAAGTCTGCACCCTTGCCTCCATCGTCGAGGAAGAGACAAACAACACTCCCGAAAAACCAATGGTGGCAGGGCTCTACATCAACCGCCTGCACACCGGCATGCCCCTGCAAGCCGACCCTACCATCAAATTTGCCTTGCAGGACTTCGGCTTGCGGAGAATTACGAATGCCCATCTGGCAGTAGAATCCCCCTACAATACCTATCTCAACACCGGACTACCTCCCGGTCCCATACGCATCCCCTCACCCATCGGGCTGGATGCTGTGCTGAACCATACGAAACACAACTACCTCTACATGTGTGCCAAAGAGGACTTCTCGGGCACCCATAACTTTGCATCCAATTATGCCGAGCACATGAAAAATGCAAGAAAATATTGGAATGCATTAAACGAAAGAAAGATTTTCAAGTAATCTGCTGATAAAATAAAAGCAAAATCCTATATTTGCGTCAAATATTAATCCATGACTAACACTTAAATATTCAGATATGAGCAAGCAACTCTTACTTGGCGATGAAGCCATTGCACAAGCTGCATTAGATGCCGGACTTTCGGGTGTATATGCCTATCCCGGCACTCCTTCTACGGAAATCACCGAATATATTCAGATGGCACCGATTACTGCCGAAAAGAATATCCATAACCGCTGGTGCTCTAACGAGAAAACTGCGATGGAAGCTGCCCTGGGCATGTCCTTTGCAGGTAAGCGTTCATTGGTGTGCATGAAGCACGTGGGTATGAACGTAGCTGCCGACTGTTTCATCAATTCCGCCATTACCGGAGTAAAAGGCGGTCTGATAGTCATTGCTGCCGACGACCCCAGCATGCACTCCTCACAAAACGAGCAAGACAGCCGCTTCTATGGCGACTTCTCCCTCATCCCGATGTACGAACCAAGCAACCAGCAGGAAGCATACGACATGGTGTACAACGGATTCAACTTCTCCGAACAGACCGGCGAACCCATCCTGATGCGCATGGTTACGCGCCTGGCACACTCCCGTTCCGGCGTAGAGCGCAAGGAGCAACAACCGCAGAATGAGATTTCCTTCAGCGAAGACCCGCGTCAGTTCATCCTCCTGCCGGGTAATGCACGCAAACGTTACAAAGCATTGCTGCAACGCCAGGACGAATTTATCAAAGCTTCTGAAAACTCCGCTTACAACAAATATACCGACGGCCCCAACAAAAAGCTGGGTATCGTGGCATGCGGCATCGGCTACAACTACCTGATGGAGAACTATCCCGAAGGTTGCGAATATCCGGTACTGAAAATCGGACAATACCCGTTGCCCAAGAAACAGCTGATGCAGCTGGTAGAAGCATGTGACGAGATTCTGGTACTGGAAGACGGACAACCGTTCGTAGAAAAACAGCTAAAAGGCTATCTGGGCATCGGCATCAAAGTAAAAGGCCGTTTGGACGGCACTCTTTCACGAGACGGAGAGCTGAACCCGGACAGCGTGGCACGTGCCGTAGGCAAGGAGAACAAGGCTGAATTCAGCGTTCCTTCTCTGGTAGAGATGCGCCCGCCCGCTTTGTGCGAGGGTTGCGGCCATCGCGACATGTACACGGTGCTGACCCAAGTATTGAAAGAAGAATATCCCACTTATAAGGTGTTCAGCGACATTGGTTGCTACACGCTGGGAGCCAATGCCCCATTCAACGCCATTAACTCTTGCGTGGATATGGGCGCCTCCATCACCATGGCGAAGGGTGCTTCGGATGCCGGCCTGCATCCTGCCGTAGCCGTCATCGGCGACTCCACCTTCACCCACTCGGGCATGACGGGACTGCTGGATTGCGTCAACGAAAACGCCGACGTCACCATCGTCATCTCCGACAACGAAACCACCGCCATGACCGGAGGACAAGATTCTGCCGGCACCGGACGTCTGGAAGCCATCTGCGCCGGCATCGGTGTAGCTCCCGAACACATCCGCGTCGTAGTGCCCTTGAAGAAAAACTACGAAGAGATGAAGCAAATCATCCGGGAAGAAATCGAGCACCACGGCGTATCCGTCATCATCCCCCGCAGAGAATGTATCCAAACATTAGCACGCAAAAAAAGAAACAAGTAAAGCCATGAAAAAAGACATCATACTTTCCGGCGTAGGAGGACAAGGTATCCTCTCCATCGCCACCGTAATCGGCAAAGCAGCCCTCAAGGACGGACTCTACATGAAGCAGGCAGAAGTACACGGCATGAGCCAGCGAGGCGGCGACGTGCAGTCCAACCTGCGCATCAGCGACCAACCCATCGCTTCGGACCTCATTCCCACAGGAAAATGCGACCTCATCATCTCCCTGGAACCGATGGAAGCACTGCGCTACCTCCCCTACCTCAGCCCCGAAGGTTGGCTGGTGACCAATGAAGCCCCCTTCATCAACATTCCCAACTATCCGGCAGAAGAAGACATCAAGGCCGAAATCAACAAGCTGCCGCATAAAATCATGCTGAACGTAAACGAAGTGGCAAAAGAAGTCGGCTCTCCCCGCGTAGCGAACATCGTACTGCTGGGCGCCACCATCCCCTTCCTCGGCATCGACTACGCAAAGGTGCAAGACAGCATCCGCGAAATCTTCCAACGCAAGGGCGACGCCATTGTAGAGCTGAACCTCAAAGCGTTGGCTGCCGGCAAAGAGATTGCTGAAAAACTGATGTAAACTATAATTGACTCTAAATTTCAACATACCATGAATAACAAATACTGGGAAGAAGAGATTGAAACGATGCCCCGTGAGCAGTTGCGCGAACTGCAACTGCAACGGTTAAAAAAGACTGTCAGCATTGCCGCCAACTCTCCTTATTATAAAAAGGTATTCCAAGAGCATGGCATCACTGCCGACAGCATCCGGTCTATAGAAGACATACGTAAGATACCGTTTACTACCAAGGCCGATATGCGCGCCAATTATCCTTTTGGATTAGTAGCAGGCGATATGCGTGAGGACGGAGTACGTATCCATTCTTCCAGTGGCACTACGGGCACGCCGACGGTCATCGTACACTCCCAACACGATTTGGACTCTTGGGCTAACTTAGTGGCACGCTGCCTCTATATGGTAGGTATCCGTAAGACGGATGTTTTCCAAAACAGCTCCGGTTACGGCATGTTCACCGGAGGACTGGGCTTTCAGTATGGAGCCGAACGTCTGGGTGCGCTGACTGTTCCTGCCGCTGCCGGAAACAGCAAGCGTCAGATAAAGTTCATCACCGACTTCAAGACCACTGCCCTGCATGCCATTCCCAGCTATGCCATCCGCTTGGCAGAGGTATTCCAGGAAGAAGGGATGGACCCCGCCGGCACAAGTCTGAAAACGCTTGTTATCGGTGCCGAACCCCACACAGACGAGCAACGCAGAAAGATTGAACGCATGCTTGGCGTCAAAGCCTATAACAGCTTTGGTATGACTGAAATGAACGGTCCCGGCGTAGCCTTCGAGTGCACCGAACAAGACGGCATGCACTTCTGGGAAGATTGCTACCTGGTCGAAATCATTAACCCGGAAACCGGCGAACCCGTACCGGAAGGTGAAATCGGCGAACTGGTACTGACAACGCTGGACAGAGAGATGATGCCCCTCATCCGCTACCGTACACGCGACCTTACCCGCATCCTGCCCGGCAAGTGCCCTTGCGGACGTACCCACATCCGTATAGACCGCATCAAAGGCCGTAGCGACGATATGTTCATCATCAAGGGAGTCAATATCTTCCCCATGCAGGTGGAAAAGGTGCTGGTACAATTCCCCGAATTGGGCAGCAATTACCTCATCACGCTCGAAACGGTCAATAACCAGGATGAGATGATTGTGGAAGTTGAACTTAGCGACCTCTCTACTGACAATTACATCGAGCTACAAAAGATTAGCAAAGCCATTACCCGCCAGCTGAAAGACGAGATTCTGGTAACTCCGAAGTTACGGTTGGTAAAGAAAGGTTCCTTGCCGCAGAGCGAAGGAAAAGCCGTCAGGGTAAAAGACTTACGGGACAACAAATAAACTTAAAAAAACTCTTTTCAAAACAGACCATCTGTTCACCCGATACAGATGGTCTGTCTTGTATAAACACATCATCTATCTTCCCTTGACACATCATCTGTTTCAGCATCACGTATCATCGTTTCACAATCACCCACATCCGCATAAAACGAAAGAGGAACGGTTATCCAAACAGATTACCGTTCCTCTTTTATAGAAAGCCGCACCGATGATGTGATGAAACTCCGTATGACATGATTTGAGTGCTCCTCCTCTTTGTAATCCACCGACTCAAGAGTTACCCCGAAGGGCGTGGCCCGCCATTGAGAAGCGAAGCTTGTCTCGGTATTTCATAAAAATTGATGAGTTTCCCGATCCAATCAATGCGGCTATTTTTTCTATAACAAAGGTAATGAGTTTCTATGAAAGAAACAAGTAAAAGCAGTAAATTGTTTCAAGTCCTTTTCAAGTTTTAACCCCTCCCCGGAGTATCAGAAAACAAAAAGTGCTGACTACCAAAAGAGTAATCAGCACCTCGTAATTTATCTGCTAACTGTTTTTATGCAGCCTTTGCTTTAGCAACGATAGCCTTGAAAGCTTCCGGATGGTTCATCGCTAAATCAGCCAACACTTTGCGGTTGATTTCGATACCAGCTTTGTGCAAAGCGCCCATCAGCTTAGAGTAAGACATACCTTCCAGACGAGCGGCAGCGTTGATACGCTGAATCCACAAAGCACGGAAGTTTCTCTTCTTGTTCTTACGGTCACGGAACGCATAGGTCAAACCTTTTTCCCAAGTATTCTTGGCAACAGTCCAAACGTTCTTTCTTGCACCAAAGTAACCTCTGGTCAATTTCAAAATTTTCTTTCTTCTTGCTTTAGAAGCAACATGATTTACTGATCTTGGCATAGTTTTACTTGTTTTTGAATGTTAGCGCCGTTACTTCACGCAGCGGACTTAAAGCTAATGCATTCGGTTAATAACTTTAATACTTTTGTACGCTTTTCAATTACTTCATTGCTAAGAGCTCTTTCACCTGGCTTACATCTGTTGTACTAACAAGTGTAGAGTAGCACAAGTTTCTTTTCTGCTTCTTAGTTTTCTTAGTCAGGATGTGACTATGAAAAGCGTGCTTTCTTTTGATTTTACCTGTTCCGGTAAGAGTAAATCTCTTTTTAGAACCGGAGTTAGTCTTCATCTTTGGCATCTTTTTTAAACTTTTTAATTATTAAATTATATGGCAACGCACTATACCTATGGCGTTACTCACTTCTTTATTCTTCTTCGGTTTCAGCCGACGCAGCCTTTGGCGCATCTTCTGCAGGCTTGGGAGCCGCGCTCTTCTTAGGTGCCGCCACTTTCTTCGGAGAGAGTTGGATTGTCATTCTCTTTCCTTCCAAAACCGGCATCTGGTCTACCTTCGCATAGTCTTCCAAATCATTGGCAAAACGGAGCAGCAACACTTCACCTTGCTCTTTGAACAAGATAGAACGGCCTTTAAAGAATACGTAGGCTTTCACCTTATCGCCATCTTCCAAAAAGCCTTTGGCATGCTTCAACTTGAAGTTATAATCATGGTCATCAGTCTGAGGTCCAAAACGTATTTCCTTCACGTTCACCTTCACCTGCTTTGCCTTTTGTTCTTTCTGACGCTTCTTTAACTGATAAAGAAATTTAGAATAATCAATAATACGACAAACAGGGGGTTGTGCATTTGGAGAAATCTCCACGAGATCCGCTTCATGTTCTTCAGCAAGTCTTAAAGCCTGCGCTATCGGATACACTTTTGGTTCTACTTCATCGCCCACTATGCGGACTTCTTTGGCCCGGATTTGTTCGTTAATCCGATGTTGCCCTTTTAAGCTGTCATTCTTCATTAAATAACGTTTACTTCCAGTTTGTTTCTTATTTACTATTCCCAAATTAATGTTTTTGTTAAGTAAAAGCGAACTTTAGAACATCTAATATATGCTATGCTTCTACAATTGGGCGCAAAGTTACCATTTATTTATCATATTCTGAACTTCTTCGTTCATTTTTTTGGCAAATTCTTCAAATTTCATGGTTCCTTTATCACCTTCTCCCTGCTTGCGGACAGCAACTTCCTTGTTTTCAGCCTCCTTTTCACCTACAACCAGCATGTACGGAATACGCTTCATCTCATTGTCACGAATCTTACGACCAATCTTTTCATTACGTTCATCCACAATGGCACGGATGTCATATCGCTTCAAATATTGTTTCACTTCATGCGCATAGTCGTTGAACTTCTCGCTGATAGGCAGGATGGCAACCTGGTCAGGAGTCAGCCACAACGGGAACTTACCGGCCGTATGCTCAATAAGCACAGCCACGAAGCGTTCCATGGAGCCGAACGGAGCACGGTGAACCATTACGGGACGGTGCTTCTGATTGTCAGCACCGGTATATTCCAGCTGGAAACGTTCCGGCAGGTTGTAGTCCACCTGGATGGTACCCAGCTGCCAACGGCGACCGATGGCATCCTTCACCATGAAGTCCAGTTTAGGACCATAGAAAGCGGCTTCTCCATATTCTATTTTTGCCTTCAGCCCCTTTTCTTCACAAGCTTCGATGATGGCGCGTTCTGCTTTTTCCCAGTTCTCGTCGCTACCGATGTATTTTTCGCGGTTCACCTTGTCACGCAAGGAAATCTGTGCCTCGAAGTTCTCGAAGTCCATAGATTCGAACACGATGGAGATAATGTCCATGACACGGAGGAACTCATCCTTCACCTGGTCCGGACGGCAGAAGATATGCGCATCATCCTGCGTAAAGCTACGTACACGTGTCAGACCGTGCAACTCGCCACTCTGCTCGTAACGGCAAACCGTACCGAACTCTGCCAAACGCAAAGGCAGGTCTTTGTAAGAACGGGGTGAGTTCTTGTAAATCATACAGTGGTGAGGGCAGTTCATCGGTTTCAAGAAGTACTCTTCCCCTTCTTCCGGCGTATGTATGGGCTGGAAGGAGTCCTTACCATATTTTGCATAATGGCCGGAAGTGATGTAAAGCAATTTGTTGCCGATGGGTGGACACATTACTTCCTGATAATCGTAACGGGCCTGGATGCGACGTAAGAAGTCCTGCAAGCGGATACGCAGTGCAGTACCTTTGGGCAGCCACATCGGGAGTCCCTTACCTACAGTGTCGGAGAACATGAACAAGTCCATCTCCTTACCGATTTTACGGTGATCGCGCTTCTTTGCCTCTTCCAGCAGAACAAGATACTCATCCAGCATCTTCTTCTTCGGGAAGGTGATACCATAGATACGGGTCATCATCTTACGGTCTTCTTGTCCACGCCAATAAGCACCGGCAACGGAAGTCAGCTTAATAGCCTTGATAGGAGCTGTGGTCATCAAGTGAGGGCCACGGCACAAGTCGGTAAATGCACCCTGCGTATAAGTTGTGATGTGGCCGTCTTCCAATTCGGAAATCAGCTCGCATTTATAAGTTTCTCCACGGTCACCAAACATCTTCAAAGCATCTGCCTTGGCAATGTCTTGTCTGACAACCGCTTCTTTCTTAGCCACCAGTTCAGCCATCTTTTTCTCAATGGCCGGCAGGTCAGCTTCCTTGATAGTCGTTTCACCCGGGTCCACATCATAGTAGAAACCGTTTTCGATAGCAGGACCTATACCGAACTGGATGCCCGGATAGAGTTCCTGCAAAGCTTCGGCCAGCAGGTGGGCACTGGTATGCCAAAAGGCATGCTTACCCTGCTCATCCTCCCATTTATAAAGAACCACTTCAGCGTCTTGCATGATAGGACGCCCCAAATCATAAATTTCTCCGTTCACGCCACAAGCCAGCACGTCTTGTGCCAATCGCGAACTGATGCTTTCTGCAATCTGCAGTCCCGTTACTCCTTCGTTATATTCACGAACAGAGCCGTCTGGAAATGTTATCTTTATCATAGTTTATATGTATATTTCATTTTTCAGAACGCAAAAATAGCTAATTCTTTTTGATATTCTATTTTTTAGCAAAAAAATGTTATTCCCGTGTATCTGTAAACCTCTTTATGATATTATAGGCCGAGACAATGCCCAATTCTCCGGCTTTACTCAAATCGGCAATACCTTGTTTGTTATTCCCCAGGAAGATGTGCGTCAACCCACGGTTAAAGTATGCTTCAGCAAAATCGGGACTCAGCTCAATCGCCTTGTCATAATCCGCCAAGGCGGCACGGTAATCCTTCAGTAACGAAGACACATTGCCACGGTTATAATAGCCATAGACAAAATCAGGAGCCAATAGAATAACGTGATCCAGGTCATTCTTCACAACTTCATAATCGATGGCCGTCACTTCTGGCTTCTTCATTTCCGTTGTACCCGAAGTGGCGCCTTCACTCATTGTGGCTTCGGCCTTTTTATATTCCAGTTGCTTATAACGCACCAAAGCACGCATAAAGTATGCCGGGAAGAAAGTGTCGTCCAACAAGATACTCTTTGTAAAGTCATCTATGGAACTGGCAAAATCCTGAACCAGATAGAAATCCAGACCTCTCATGAAACGTTTCTTGGCGTTCTTCTCGTCAGCCACCACATCAGACGTATGAGCGTCTATCAAAGCAAAGTGGAAGCGTACTTGTTCCTCCGTCAACGGAGCTTCCATATTGGTGATGCGCAGTGGCTTCGGGAACAGTTTCGAATGGTTCAGTTCCTCAATATACTTATGATAATGTACGATACGCTTCACATCGCTCAGTTTCTCATAATAAGTCAAAGCATACATCGGCTCGAGCTTGATGGTCACATTCCGGTCTTGTACACGTCCGCGATAATCGCTCTTATAACGCTGGTCAGCTTCCGAATCGTCCGCTATTACAATTTTCCGATAATTTTCCATGTTCTTGTCGGATTTCTTACGGGTCTTCCCACCATCTCCATTGGAGTTTTCCGAGGAATTATCCGCAACATCCTTACTGTCGTCACCTTCCTTTTTGTCACCAGAAGAAACACCGTTACGCTTGTCTATCTGCATCTTCATGATTTTGAACTCATCCTGCTCGGCTCCCTTATGGTCGCCAATCTTTTTACGGGCTTCGGCACGCTGATAATAGCCGGCCATAAAGTTAGGATATTCTGCAATCACTTTGGAATAGTCACTGATAGCTCCCCGGTAATCCCCCGTCTGCGCACGTAACAAACCACGATTGAAGGTGGCCATCATGTTATCCGGTTCCATCTTCAACACAAAATCAAAATCCTCTATTGCCCGGTTGTCATCGCCCACCTGGGCACGCAGCAAACCGCGGTTGTAGTGCCCGAGAAAATTATTCGGATCAATATCCAAAGCCAAATCATAGTCACTCATGGCGCCTCTCAAATTATTCTGATGGAAACGCGCCAAGGCACGGTTGATATAGTTACCGGCATTCTTTGCACTCAGATGGATAGACTGGTCCAAATCAGCTTCAGCCTCTTTATATTTCCCCTGCTGGAGGCGTACAATGGCTCTTGCCCCCCATCCATCCGGGTCATAACGGTCCATATCGATGGCTTTGTCAAAATCACGCAAAGCTTGTATCGTATCATTCTGTTTCAGGGAGACTTCCCCGCGCATCAGATAGGCACGTGTATATCTGGGGGCAATTGTCAGAAGCGTACCCAAATCTTCCTTAGCCGCCTCATAATCTTCTTTCTGAATATGGCAAAGGGAAAGATTATGCCAAAGCACCACATTCTCCGGGTCGTATTTGATGGCAGTTTTATAATCTTCAATCGCCTCGTCAAACTTGTTCTGACGGATACGTGCCAATCCTCTGATTTGGTAAGCACCTACCACAAAAGGGTTCCGCTGAATCGCAGCATCACAATCACTCTCCGCTCCCTGATAGTCATCCAAATTGATTTTTGCCAGTCCACGGAAGAAATAAGGCTCATATAAATAAGGTTTCGCGTTGATTACCTGATTAAAATATTGGATAGAAAGCACGTAATCCTCAAAATACAATGCATTCCGAGCAATGGTCATCACCCGTTCCGTATTGATTTGTGCATACAACAATGTGGGTAACAGCAAAATAGCCGTCAGTATTTTTTTTATCATCTTGTTTTATAAATGCTTGTAAACGAAACAAAAGTAACGTTTTTCGTTTACTTGTCGGGATTAGCGGAACACTTTTTATATTTTTTGAGCCTTTTATACCATATTATATGGTTAAACTTATTTCTTTACGGTTTTCACCTTATAAGTGCAGTGTGCCTTGCCTTTCAACATGGCATTCAGTTTTCCTTTAATCATCTGCTTGCGTAACGGAGACAAATGGTCGATGAACATCTTTCCTTCCAGATGGTCGAACTCGTGCTGCATCACGCGTGCCAGGTAACCTTCGATAATCTCATCGTGCGGTTCCAAGTTCTCGTCCAGGTATTGCACGCGTATTTTGTTGCCACGCTTCACTGATTCATGAATTCCTGGAAGGCTCAAGCAGCCCTCGTCCATAGAAACTTCCTCACCGGACACTTCCAGAATATGGGCATTGATATACGCCTTGCGGAAATCTTTATATTCTGGCAAATCATCAGACAAGACATCCAGATTAATGGTTACTACGCGGATAGGCAAACCTATTTGCGGTGCAGCAAGTCCCACACCTTCAGCATTGTCCATCGTTTCAAACATATTCTCAATAAGTTCTTTCAAATTCGGATAGTCCGGGGCAATATCCTCTGCTACCTTTCTCAATACGGGCTGGCCGTACACATAAATGGGTAAAATCATTTCCTTTACTACAAATTACTAATTACAAATTACTTTCTATACATTATAAAAAAGAGAAACGTTTGTTCTCTAAATAAGTTTGCAGAATAATAGTTGCACTGATTTCATCCACCAGTGCTTTATTTTGGCGGTCTTTCTTTTTCAATCCGGCCTCAAGCATCGTCCGATGAGCCAGAACAGAAGTAAAACGCTCGTCTACATATTCAACCGGCATGTCAGGCAGTTTCTTCTTCAGCGAACGGACAAAAGGTTCGATATTCTTCATATTTTCCGAAGCCTCATTGTTCATCTGCTTAGGAAAGCCTACCAAGATACGCTCTACCGGCTCCTTAGCCACATAATCAAGAAGAAACTGCAACAATTGGTGTGTAGGCACAGTTGTCAGTCCATTCGCAATCATCTGCAATGTATCACTCACGGCTATTCCCGTGCGTTTCCGACCGTAGTCTATGGCTATTATTCTACTCATAATGGGCTACAAAATTACGATTAAAATTTGAATTCCGCCGTTAATCTTACATATATAATACAGAAAAAGGGATGTCTGATAGTATCAAACATCCCCTCCTCTGATTTTTTCACTAATTATTTCAAATGAATTTTGTATGTCAACCCTCCCGTGAAATATTTCATCCTCTGCATTTCGACCTGCACATGCAGATGCTTG